>Ga0136604_1000200_pt1 | contig 33165 bp, 35 predicted proteins | sample AntRauFillE10628_FD_104928 | JGI IMG/M metagenome (GOLD analysis project Ga0136604, IMG submission 104928) | Saline lake microbial communities from Rauer Islands, Antarctica - Metagenome Filla E10 #628 | ecosystem: Environmental > Aquatic > Non-marine Saline and Alkaline > Saline | place...
CTCTGGCAAAGAAAATGGATGAGCAAAAGGCAGACGCTGAAAAGCTTAGGTCCAAGGTCGATGGTCTTAACCTTGAGTTCATAAAGCGCGTTAGTGGTTCAGGTAAACTATTTGGTACCGTAACAAACGCTGATCTGGCTAAAGAGCTTGAAGACAAGGGATTTGATGTCGAAAAAAGACAGATCTCTGTTGAGGCCCCTATTAAAAGTCTTGGAGCTTACACTGTTAAGGCCAAGCTTTTTAAAGATGTTGAAGCAGAATTTACTGTAAAAGTCAGCATGGATCCTAACCAAGCTGAAGAAATGAAGAAAAAGCAAGAGCTTGCAGCGAAGAAAAAAGAAGCGCAGGCCGCAGAAGCTGAAAAGAAAGCCTCGGAAGAAGGTGAAGAATCTTCAGAGGAAAAAGCAGCAGAAGAAGCTCCGATGACCGAAGAGCAAAAGCTCAAAGCGGAAGCCGACAGACTTCTAAGAAGCTAATTTTTTTGTAAATAAGACATGTCTCCTTTGTGAGACATGTCTTTTTTGGTGAGGTCATTATGAATCAGCCTGTTAACGAACTTCCCCATGACCTTTTAGCAGAGAAATCTCTTATTGGTTGTTTACTCGTTGACGGTCAAAGTTATGACGATATTTCTGACCTCAAGCTTAAGCGCGAAGATTTCTTTCATCCTCAGTACGGAATGATCTTTGATTCGATTGCTGATCTTTCTCTTGTTAATAAACCTATCGATTACATTACTGTTTGTTCCCGCCTTGGAGAAATGGGCCGACTTGAAGAAGTTGGAGGACAAAACTCAGTGCTTGAGATCTTTGAAGATCAGGCCAGTTCTGCCAATATCTACCATTACGCAAAAACAGTTAAAGAAAAGGCCGCACTTAGAGAGATCGTTCGAGAGGCCATGCGAGTGGCCGAGTTAGGAAAAAATTATAAAGGAAATGCTGAAGACTATATACAGGAAGTTGAAAGTAGTTTTTTTAAATTAACAAATGAGGCCAAAGGGGCCTCAATGCAAAAACTTCAAGCTTGCCTCAAAGAAAACTTGAGAGACTTAGAAGACACCTCGCGCAAGCCAGGAGAAATCCAAGGTCTTTCTTCAGGCTACAAAGATCTTGACCGCCTTTTATTAGGACTTCGGCCAGGTCAACTTGTCGTGCTTGCTGCAAGGCCTGCTATGGGGAAAACGGCTTTAGCGTGTAACGTTGCAGTTAATTCTTGTTTGCACTCAGGTCTCCCTGTCGCCATGTTTTCACTGGAAATGTTAGGGCGAGAGCTTTCGATGCGTCTACTTTCATCCCGTTCAAAAGTAGACTCTAAAAGAATACAACAAAAGAATTTTCTAGACACAGACCTTCGAAATATAGGCAAAGCTGTTGGAGAGCTCTCAAAGCTTCCCATTTTTATTAATGATAGCGGTGATATCACAATTCTAGATATCCTTAGCCAATGTCGAAAAATTAAATCTGAGCAGGGACTGGGTTTAATCATTATTGATTACCTCCAGCTTATGCGCGGTCACGGTAAAACAAACTCACGTGAACAAGAAATTTCCCAAATCTCGAGGGGACTTAAAAGTATGGCCAAAGAGCTTGAGTGTCCTGTCATCGCTCTTTCTCAGCTTAACCGTGGCGTCGAGAGCCGGCCGAATAAACGCCCCACAACTGCGGACTTGAGAGAGTCTGGCGCTATTGAGCAGGATGCGGACATTGTTTTATTTGTCTACCGCGATGAAGTTTATAACCCTGACACCAAAGAGCCTGGTATCGCTGAAATTATAGTAGGGAAAAATCGTGCAGGTGAAATCGGTACGGCGAAGCTTGCATGGGTTGGTCCATATACAAGTTTTGAAAATCTTTCTCGACAAGATGAGGCCCAAGTCAAATGAGCTCAGTGAAAGAGGAGTTGCTCCCTCGAACTTGGCTCTATGATAAAAATAACGGTTTAATTACTCTTGAGAGCCCGACCTCTGCTTATCTTTATTATTCAACGCAGAGACTCGATCTATTGACAGGAAAGGAGAGCAAATTTTCTTTTTCTAAGTATTGTGAAAAGATTTGCAAAGAAAACCTTATTGATAATCACGATACTTTCCGGGTTTTTCATTTCTTCTATGAGTCAGCAGAATTCTTTCAAACGAATCCCTCTTCATTTACAGATTTCAAAGGGCCTTTAGCTGTAGAGATACACTATAATCGTTCACGTCCTTATGCGTTTAGCGAACGAGACTGGGCCAGTGACGAAATCTGTGTTGAGCAAAAGTCTCCTGACTATAAAGATTATCAAGAGGGCTTTAAGAGAATTCAAAATCATTTGATTAATGGAGATGCCTACCAAGTGAATTATACTTGGCCTTTTTATTATCGCTTTAAAGAAAGCATAAATCATTTAGGGATTTTGGCGCGCTTGTGGAGAAAAGCTGAAAATATTGGGGCCTACGCTCACGCAACTTGGTTACCTCGCTTAGACCTCTTACTTGTAAGTAATAGCCCGGAGTGTCTTTTTCAGGCCAAGCTTTCTCGAGAGAAAATACTTTTGTATTCCATGCCAATAAAGGGGACGACACCCCTACGCCATGATTCAGAACTGGAGCAGGCTTGGTCTCGTTTGCGAGAAAGTTCCAAAGAGAGAGCGGAACTCAATATGATTACCGATCTCGTTCGAAATGACCTCTCTCGGATTGAGTTCCCGCGGGCCAAAGTTATTGGACCTGCACTTGCGCTCAAAGTTCCGGGTCTACTGCACCAATATTCTAAGGTGCGTATAATGCTCTCTAAGAACGTCAAGCTCGGCGCAGTGCTGAGCTCAATGTTTCCAGGTGGAAGTGTTACTGGGGCGCCTAAAAGTCGTGTACAAGAGATTATCCACTCTGTAGAGAAATCCTCTCGAGGCTTTTACTGTGGCTCTACCTTAATCTCTGGGCCTAGGATTTGTGCGGCGAGTATAAACATTCGTTCTGGTGAATACCGGCCCAGTAGTGGAGAGCTTAAAATTCATGCGGGAGGAGGAGTTACTTTGGAGAGCACTTCTCGCGGTGAGTTTGAGGAAATGCATGCTAAAGCAGAAAGCTTTTGTCAGCTACTCGAGATCAAGACGCTCCGTGAAAAATACAATAATTTTAGTGGGTTAGTTTTCTAATAAATACTTACAATGTTCGCTGGAAGCCTCCGTTTCGTTGACAGTGCAAAAAGGCAATCGATATGATTTTCACGCAAAACGCTTAGTTGCGTTACACCCGGCTGGGAGCAGATTTAAATGGAAGTTAAATTGGGCCGGGGATTACAAAGGAGTGTAAATGACAAATCTAGCACACGGCAAGCAGGGACGTGGGGAAGGAATCCCAGTAACACATGAAAGTGAGAAGGTAGCTATCAGCTCATTGTCAGATATGACAGGATTTCCGGAGGACTTTATCAAGCGAGAGCTTTTGCTTGAAGATGATATAAAGGTCTCCATGCACGAGCTAAGACAATCAGCTTTGAGGTATCTCGAAGACACAGCATTAGAACTTAAGGTCTAGAACGGATTCTGAGGCTCGGTTGTCAGTAAGACTAAAGAGTAAGGCCCCGCTTTAACGAGCGGGGTTTTTTTATGTCCATGGATGGACTGTATGGCGCGAGAGGCAGGAAGCCGGCAGCGCCGATGCCATGGATGGACTGTATGGCGCGAGAGGCAGGAAGCCGGCAGCGCCGATGCCATGGATGGACTGTATGGCGCGAGAGGCAGGAAGCCGCGCGTCGATTATAAGAGAATGTCTCTGAGCTTTGTAATTGCTTCAACAAAGTCTTCATCGATCGCCATAATGGCCTGATCATCTTGGAACTCATCCGTATCAACTAGCTCTGAGCGGTGAAACTTATCAAAAGGGTCTATTGCTTCTAATGTCTTATTTACAGTATGAAGTACCGCGACTGTTGCCCCTGCCGAAACTGGTGCTGCGATGCCAAGAGAAACAATGCCAGTGGCAACGTCTTGACCTCTCCAGTGGGAATAGCGCGGATCGCGTGCAACTTTTTTAATGACCATTTGATTTGTTTTTTCTAGCGTGAACTTAGTGATTCTTTTCCAGATAAAACCGCCTGTCACAATTTCTGCTATAAGAAGACCAGTCCCTTTGAGCGATTCATTTCTCTCAAGCGAATTAAGTTCTAGCTCTGTATGGCCTCCTGGAAATATCGAGGTACAGCTATAACTCTTTAGATCTCCTTGGCATTCTGAATAATGGTAAATTGTCTTTTGACGTGTCTGATCCTCAACTTTTTCAACCTTGATAAATCTCTGGGCGTCTTCGTAATCAGAAGGAAGTATATAAGTTGCCTGAGCCTGAACTGTTAGTAGGGTAAGGCAAAATGTCACGCAACTTTTTTTGAACATGAAGAACTCCTAAGCATTAATCTAATTTTAAACAAAGCTTACCAAGTTAAGGCTCTGTGATGAGTAAAACTGAATTTTTTTTAGGGGGGTGTCTAAATTTTGAGCAGTTACAAAAGAAATGGCCTTAAGAGGAGCTCTTAAGGCCTGAGAGGTTTATCTCATGACACATCTTATGAGCTTTTCCATGTTTCTTCCTGTTGAGTTCATCAACGGTCCGAAATGGTTGTATGCCCATCCTGAATAGAAAAAAGGAGTGACACATCTTTGGGAGGCCGGCTTTCTTCCACCGCTTGTATTTTGCGGATGCGTCGAACGCGAAGAAGTCGTATTCACTTGAATTGAAAACGTTTGGAGAATCTTATTCACACCGCAAAAGGCATTAAAGGTTTGATAACCACTTCCAAAAACACGGATAAGTTCAGACTGAGAACTTCTCGTCGAAACCTGACAACTGCCATTCATTTCATTCCAGTGACGTAAACAAGCATTAACATTACCTCGAGCGTTCGGAGTAAACTGGAAAAGACCGATATTGAGCTTGCTGGCTTGATCTTGGTAAGGATCTTCGTAAAACTTAACCCCTGCTGGCTTTCTATAATTTGAGGGAGCATATTTATTCGCTACTGAACGTGAACTGGAGTTGTCAGCGCTTGTCAGAGATTCAGTGTAAGAGAGACAAGACATAAAGCGAGTCCAGAGTTGGTTCAATTCGATTTCTGCTTGAACATTTCCGTCAGACGAGCGGTTCCTTAGATTATTATGCTCCTGAGAAAACTCATTCAATAAAGAGATCACTGAAGAATTGGGGACTCTTGAGCTGCCGATAGTACTTCTTAATGATGAGCGTGTAACTGGACAGAGACGATGACTTTTTAGACTTACTTGAGCGTGGCGAGATAGATCTGAGGGAACGTCGTAGTATGGGGCCAGTTGGGCCAAGTGCGTTTTTGTTTTTTGAGTATGCTTATGAACATAGTAAGCGATGCGGTCTGCAAAACTATTTTGCTCTTCTAGTTCTACCTCACATACATCGACAGCATGAAGACTTTCATCTGATCTATTGGGTAGCAACTCTTGGTAATTTGAATAGTATTGATCAACTTCGTCTCCAACAGGAAAAGCAACTTCGTTAAAAATATTAAAGTCTGAAGGCTCACCTGTTCTTGGGGGTGTTGGTATTGGGTCTGGTTCTGTTGGCGTAGGAGAAGGTGAGGGGGAGGGTGTCGGAGCTGGCGCAGGCTGGGTTGGAGGTGAGTCGTTGCGATCTCTGAAGGCCCTAAAGAGAGACATCGAAAAAGCTTGTGTTGAAAGTGAAAAAATAAGAAAGATGATAATGTACTTGAAGTTTTTCATCGTGAATTCCCCTGGTCAAGGCTTTAGACCAACTTCTTGTCGATCTTTGTTTACGCATGGCGCATACTTTAAGTCTAATAACCAAGAGCTCCTCTGTCTCGATGAGGACAGCTTTACCGGTTATGTTAATCTGTTCGCTGAAATGTGATGGATAAATGACATGAGCAGATTTTTCTTATTTCAATGCTTTGCACGAAAGAGGGTTAAGTAAGTTATTAAAATGACCGTAAAAGAGACTAAGTTAAAGTTTTTCACAAGGAATAAGCTGTATGGATATAGCTTCAATTATTGGACTCGTGCTCTCCTTAGGGGCCATTGCAGGGGCGATTATCGCTGGAGGGGATGTATTCGCCTTTATTGATGTGCCTTCGGTTATCGTGGTTATTTTGGGCTGTGTGGGTGTGACCTTTACCAAATGGCCGATAGAGGTTTTGAAAAATCTCTCAACTGTGACGCTAAAAGTTTTCTTTGGATCATCAGCAAATCCAAAACAAACGATAGAAGAGATCGGTAACCTCGCAGAGACGGCCAGAAGAGAGTCGGTCTTTGCTCTAGAAAAAGCTCCGGTGGATGATGTTTTTTTAAAGAAGGCCATGACCTTGGCCGCAGATAACAGACCACCTGAAGTGATCAGTTCAATCTTACAACTTGAAATTGATGCTATGGAAGAAAGACATAAGATGGGAATCGCCGTTTATGAAGAACTCGCAAATGACGGACCCGCCATGGGGATGATTGGGACTCTTATTGGGCTTGTGATTATGCTCGGTAACCTATCTGACCAAGCTGCGATTGGTCCTGCTATGGCGATTGCACTTTTGACGACATTTTATGGGGCCATTATTGCAAACGTTTTTGCTAACCCTTTTAAAACCAAGCTTAGCCAGCGTTCAAAAGACGAGCTTCTAAAAATGAATATTATCGTTGCAGGAACATTGGGAATTGTGGCGGGTGAAAACCCAAGACTAATTAAAGAAAAACTTAGCGCCTTCTTACCTCCACAGCAAAGAGATAAGGAAGAGGAATCAGAGGCTTAGGTTTATATGGCTGAAGAAGCAGAAGATAACAATCAACCTCCTCAAAAGTGCCCTGAATGTAAGCCAGGATTACCAGGCTGGATGGCGACTTTTTCAGACTTGGTGACACTTCTTTTGACATTTTTTGTCCTTCTTTTATCTTTTGCTAAAACTGAATCTGCAAAATATGAAGCCGCACTGGGCTCGATTCGTAATGCTTTTGGGGGAAATGTCCTTAAGCAAGGTGAAGTGATTCAGCCAGGTAAGTCTCCAGACGATAATCCTACAATGTTTGATAGTCAGGAGCCGATTAGACCTTTTCCGATCGAATTTCTTACGACGGAAGGACTCCTCGATAAGAGAGAGATAAACCGCGAGTCAACAGAAACACTGAATCAGATGCGTGAAGCTCTTCGTGAATTTAGCTTGAGTGATAACGTTGATATCTATGAACTTCCTGAAGGAATACAAGTTCGCGTCAAAGATAAAATCTATTTTTCTAAAGGGTTAATTACACCTGATAAAATATCAGTCAAAGTTTATGATCGGATGATCCAACTTCTCAGTGAAAGAGACTGGACCGTCTTTGTTGAAGGGCATGCTTCTAAAGGTGAAACATCACAAGATGGCCAAGAAGATGCTTACGAACTTTCTGCTTCAAGGGCCACCGCTGTAAGCCGCTCCTTAATAAGACGAGGGGTGAAACCCGAACAAATCACAACTGTCTCTTATGGTGATAGCCGACCAGTTGAAGGTAAAAGTCAGAAATTTGAAGATGAACAAAAAGAAAGTCGTAGGGTCGAATTTATTATACGTAAAACTGACTTAGGGATTTCAGGGAACAAAGTTCCCTCAAGGTAGTTTATCATTGTGATCGCTCAGACAAAAATTTGCTTGTTTAGGCCTGAGCTCCAAGATATTACACTCAAAGATTTTTTAAAAAAAGATCTAGGTATCTCAGCACAATTCATTAAGAAATTTAAGCTTTCGCGATCGTATTTAGAGAAGTCTTTCTCACATCAATCAGAGATTAGTGTTCCCTTGGATATATTGAATAAAGGGATGGTGAATCCTAGCTATAGCGGCCCCAAGTTAGATATCCTTTATGAGGACGAAGAATTCTTGGCCTTGAATAAGCCTTCTGGCTTACACCTCCATCCTTTTTATTATACAGAGCAATCTAACTTGCTAAGTTTTTTAAGAAAAATTGGTAAAAAAAGTATCTTAAATATCGCAACAGAAACGCACGAAAAGGGATGGCTTTATAGACTAGATCGTGAAACCAGCGGTGTTGTTGTCGCTGCCAAGAACCGGCTTGTTTATGAGCTTTATCGAAAAAAATTCTCTCAGCTTGTTTCTCTTAAAAGATATATTTGTTTAGTAAGTGGTGATTGTAACCTTGATGGACATTATCGCTTATTTTATCGGTCTCACGCAAAAAAAGGAGCGCTTATTCAAGTAAGTGATCAGGCCTCTTTTGGAAAAGGAGGGGACTTTGTTATTAGAAAACTATACTCGAATGATAAGTGCCATCTTTTACAAGTTGATTTAAAAACGGGACTCAGGCACCAAATCAGAGCGGGGCTTCAATATTTAGGTTGCCCAATTATTGGCGATACGCTTTATGGTCAAGAAAATGCTTCTCGGCTTATGCTTCACGCCTATCAATATAGACTTCAAAGACAGGAGAAAGAAGAGCTTATTATTACCAGCTCTTCATTCGATGGATTTGACTCTTTCTTGGACTTGGACAGTTTGCTCGAGGTGCTCCATAAGAAGTCTTTGGTCTGTTAGTGTGGCAAACTTGACGACGTAACGCCCCTCACTCAAGGCCCCAATTTCCATCCTGGGATGAACTATTTTGATACTGACGTATTGGGTTCTTTCTAAATTATCTGAAGGAGAGTTACTCGCTAAGGATACGAAATCATTAGCAAGTTCTCTGTATAGAACTGCTCTAAGATCATCTAAGTCGCCTTCATTTCTAACTTTGAACTCTTTTTGGATGATGACATTTAAATTATTACCATCACATTCAGTGCTCCAGGATACCGGAATCCTTCGGTCTAGCTTAACTAAAACGGCACGGCAGGATGTAGGAGTGAGGGATTCTTTGTAGTTAAATTTCCCTTGTCGATAAAGGTTCATTATTAGGATACTCATGAGGAGTACGCCGATCATAAATATGGGATTTTTCATCATTTTTTGAAATATCATGAGTCTATTATGACAGGAAGGCCTAAAAAAATCATTAAAGTTATCAAAGAGATTACCCGACTAGATTGATACACTATGTGCCCTACACAAATAGGGGAAAAGGAAGTAATCATGCAGGATAAATCGTTGGTTTTTGAAGATGTCTTTTGGAAAATCTTAGTCTCGCTAGAAGGGCTTCAAGAGGCAAGGCCCATGAAGGACTTTCTAAGAGAACTTGATTGTACACACGATAAATTCCTCGGAGTTTGCTCTTTTTTAGAAAATCTGTCTTTAAAGGTTAACACTTCTGAGCAAGACGGGCATTGCTTTATTCATCCCTTTGAAAAAGCAGAAAGTGTTCACCTGGAGCTAACGATGTCCGAATGGTTGGCACTCCAGGCCCATTATCCTAAAATGAACGAGATACAAGAGTCTTCGTTTCATAATATTTGGCAAGATTGTGCGCAAAGGGTAGAGCAAGACTATCCGCAGTTCTCGCTCTCAAAAGCAAAAAGAGAAGAAGGGCAGTTGCATCAGGCGCTAGGCCAACTTCGACTTCGGCATAAAGACTTAATCTCGACTATTGAATCAACTCTGAATGACCACTCTCTTCTAGAGATTAAACTTCAAGATGAAAAGGTTTTTGACCTCTATACACACAAGATTGTTTATCTTGATGGATCTCTATCACTAGTGGGAGAAGATTGCACTGACCGTTGCCTCGTCTATTTTAATATTGATGAAGTTGCAGATTTAAAAAAGATTGGCATAAGTGACTATAGACCCAATTTTGCCACCGTCGAAGTACATGATTTTATTTTTGCAATACGTGCTGTTAGTGGAAATGAAGAAAGACTTGTTTTGAAAATAATCAATCAAGACGGTGTAGACTTGAATCCCTCCTACCACTTTTTAGGAAATCCTTATATTACAGCTAATGTCGAAGGTGAAATGATATGGGCGGCTTCTGTTGAAGTTTCTGATAGTCTTTATGAATGGCTTTTTGAAATGAGAGGTCAGGTTGAAATTCTTGATCCGCCAGAGTTAAAGGATGACTTTGAAGTCTATGCTGCATCAATGTCGCCGCATTTAAAGAAGGCTTCTTAAAACTTAGTTTGCGCCTTAGGGTAGCAACCCAATACTTTTAGTGTTTCTGCCGCAGACTGAAGTTCCGCTAAACATTTTTGGGAGTTCATCTCCTCGATATCAGCAAAGAAATCTACGTAAAAGATATATTGGAAAGGGTTCTCTGGCACAGGACGTGACTCGAGCTTTGTGAGGTTGATACCATACTTGGCAAATACTTGTAGACATTCAAGAAGTGCTCCTGGACGGTGACCGGTCCTAAAGGCCAGAGATGTTTTTTCTCTTTTTAGGCCAAGTGTTTTTTGGTCCGTTCGAACAAAAATGACAAAGCGGGTAAAATTCTTACTTGTTTTTTGGATGTTCTCAGCAAGAATATCGAGGTCGTAAAGATCTGCACAAAGCTTTGAGGAAATTGCTGCTTCATCTAGAGGTCTTTCTATCGAGATTCTTTGAGCTGCGCCCGCAGTATCGGACTCAGGGATGGCACCCAGTGTATTTTTATTTAAAAAATCACGACATTGTGCCAAAGCTATGGGGTGAGAATGAACTTTTGTAATATTTTTGAGTTTTAATCCTTTAGGTGCCAATAAGCAATGCTGGATGGGGAGGTAGTATTCTCCAATAAGAGTGACATTGTTAGCGTAAATGAGATCGGTATTTAAAGTGACGTTTCCAACAATACTATTTTCCAAAGGCAGTATCCCTGCTGCAACCTCTCCTTTAGTGACGGCCTCAAGGACTTGCTCAGAAAGTTCTAGTCCCAAGGGATTTGCAGTCTCTTGGAAATAACCTTTTAGGGCTTCGTGGCTGTAGGCCCCTAGGCTCCCTTGAAATGCCACATTCATGGATCAAGCCTTTTAACGACTGTCTGATAGGCTTGAATAAAGTCATCTCTCATCTCTTGGGCAAAAGGATTGTATTCATTCATATCTTTAAAAAGCTGCCAGCTATCGTTCTCGACAGTCTCTAAGATCTTCATCAAGCGTCTGTATCCTTTCGTGTCAATATCAAGCTCTCGTTGATCGAGTTCCATAAGCACTCGCCCAAGCATGTGTGTCATGAGGAGTGAAGAGCTTATTTGACGGTCATGTTCTTCAGCACTTGCCTCGATTATTTTTAGACCATGAGTCTCAAGATAGCCTTTAAGAGACTGATAAAGGCTTTCTTCCATTCTTAACCGGCAAAGCACAACCTTAGAGCCAAAGAGTGTTTTGGCAGCACTATCTGGCCCAAACATAGGGTGTGTTCCTAATAGCTGAACATCTTCAGGCAAGATTGATAACATGAGTTTTGTAGGATGAACTTTGACAGAGCAAGTATCAATAATCAGCGTTCCTTTTGAGACGAGGGGGGAGATTTTCTTGAGGACTGATTCCATTGAAGAAATAGGGACAGAGAGTATGATGATTTTGGACTGGCAAAGTTCTTTAAGTTCTGCCTGATTAGCATACGTTGTTACAAGTGGGGCTTCTTGTTGTTTTTGATCATAAACAAGAAGGTCACTATCTTGACCTAGGTAGCGTTCTATAAGTTGACCTAATCTCCCATAACCTATTAAACCGATTTTCATAAGACTTCCTTGATGCGCCTTGCTGCCTCTTTCAGGTCTTGTTCACTCGCGGCAAAAGAGAGACGAAGATACAATGGCTTGCCAAAAAAATTGCCAGGCAACAAGGCAACTCCTGCTTTTTCTAAAATATGATGGGCGAGCTTTTCATCGTCACCAAAACGTTTGATTAAATCATCAGTCATTTTACCAAAAAGGTAGAAGGCGCCTTGAGGCATCTCTAATTCAAAAATGTTTTTATATTGTTCAAAGCTCATTTTTCTACGCTGGTCAAAGATCTTTTTCATATCTTGAAAAAATCCTGGGTCCATTTGCAACGCTTCGAGTGCTCCAAATTGAGCGAAGGGCGCATTGTTTCCTGTGAGATGACTTTGTAGCTTAATCATAGGTTTAATGAGCCAATCAGGGCCTGCAACATAGCCGAGCCGAAAACCTGTCATGCAATATGTTTTAGAGAATGAATGAACCGTTAAGGTTCTTTGGAATACTTCTTCGGATATTGAGGCAGGACTTAAATGAGGAAGATCTTCATAGGTGAAGCGTTCATATGCTTCATCAGAAATGAGAATAAGATTGTTTTTAACAACAATTTCGCTCAACTTTTTTAAAGATTCTGGTGAAAAAACAGCCCCGCTGGGATTGTTTGGGGAGTTAACAATGATGGCCTTCGTTTTTGATGTTATGGCCTTCTCAATGAGTTCAGGATCAAGTTGAAGATTGGGACAATCCACAAAGATGGGGCGGCCACCGGCCAGCTTAACTGATTCGGGAAAAGTGACCCAATAAGGAACAGGGATAATAACTTCATCATCCGGGTTTAGGATTGTCTGAAAAATATTGTAAAGCGTTTGTTTGGACCCATGTGAAAGGACTATTTGCTCAGGATTTACATTGAGCTGGTTTTCATCCCAAAGTTTTTTAGTGATGGCTTCCCTGAGTTGGGGGATGCCATGAACTAGAGAGTAGCGAGTCTCTCCTTTGTCGAGGGCCTTTTTTGTAGCATTTAAAATCTCTTGAGGAGTCTTAAAGTCGGGCTCTCCCACACTTAAAGAGATAATGTCTCTTCCTTGATTTCTGAGTTCTATAACTTTTTGAGCCAGCATGACACTCCCCGAAGGAGTAATAGAGTCCACACGCTGTGAGATCATGGCTTTTCCTTTTTACTCAAGATCTTATTATCAACCATGATGGAAGTTTGAATCTTAACGGATTCAGCGTGGACTGTGTTGTAGAGCTCTTCTATGTACTCAGGTCGCAGACCTAGCTTTTCAGCTTGTGCCTTGCGATCTTTTAGTACTTTATCCATGCGTTTAAGCTGAAAAGCGGTCACATTATTTTCGATTTTAGCTTTGGCAATTTCCTCGGCGACTTTATTTCTTAATTGAAGAGTCTCAATAATCTCGGTATCTAAGCGATCGATTTTTGAGCGAAGCTCTCCTAGCTGTGCCTCAAATTTTCGATCACTTGAGTAGGCAGTTCTGTACTCCATATTCTTAAGCATTGAAGCAAGTGTTTCAGGTGTAATCTGTTGAGCGGCATCACTCCACGCTTTTTCAGGCGTTGGATGAGTCTCCACAATAAGCCCATCCATGTCGAGGTCCATGGCCTTTTGGCAGACCCTTGGAACATTTTCGCGTTTCCCTGTTATGTGACTGGGATCACAGATCATAGGAAGATCAGGAAAGCGTTGTTTTAGAGATAAGGGAATATGCCACATGGGAGGGTTTCGATATTCACCTGGTGCTGCCGAAGAAAAGCCTCGGTGAATGGCCACGATTTTTTCTATTCCAACATTAAGGAAACGCTCGACGGCCCCCATCCAAAGAGCGAAATCGGCATTAATAGGGTTTTTGATCATGACGGGGATTCCCGTTCCTTTGAGGGCATCTGCAATTTCTTGTACGGCAAAAGGACTTACTGTTGTTCGTGCACCAATCCAGAGGATATCGATGCCATATTTAAGGGCAAGCTCAACATGCTTTGTATTGGCCACTTCACATGTGGTTAATAAACCTGTTTCTTTTTTTACTTTTGCTAGCCATGGGAGGGCCTCTTCGCCAAGTCCTTCGAAGCTATTTGGTCGTGTTCTTGGCTTCCAAATACCCGCACGAAAGATTCGTACATCTTCGATCTCAGCGAGCTTTTTTGCCGTTTGAAGAACTTGCTCCTCAGTTTCGGCGCTACAGGGCCCTGCCACGATAAGAGGTTTTTTGAGTTTTGGAATCCATTGGTTTAAGGGAATAATGGGCATGCCTTCATCCTTGTATTTAATTATTAAATTTGCAGTAACTATAATTGGTAATCTTACTGCTAAATACTTAGCTTTAAAGTACCATATTATGGGCCGGAATACCTCTTAGAAAGACAAACAATAAACCACTGTCTAAATCTTAGACACTTGTATCGATATAATGAAGAGTCTACACAAAGTTTTGTAAAGAATTGTGGAGTCTGGAGGTTGTCTTCCTCCCAAAGCAAAGTCTTGTGATATCACTAAGAGAAGTGGCGGTTTTGACATTGAGGATGTAAGAACACGTGGACTAATTAGTAATCTTCGTGAAACAGGTGATTACTATTTAGAAAAAAACTTAGAATCATTAATTGATTTTGGTCTCTGCAAAAAGCACTAATTAAAAATAAAGCTTGTTCATAAACGATCGCAAGCATAGACAATTTTGTGCTTTTATATATGGATTTTACCTATCAAGAACTAATCTTTGCAAGATCTTTAGAGTTCAAGTAATTTCTAATAATGTTAGAACTTTTATTAGGTGCTATTGGAATTTCATTTGCTCCCGTTATTGTCAAGGCCTTGCCCTTAGAAGCCGGAGAGATTGCTTTTTGGCGCATGTTTATAGCAGGGCTTTCGGTATTCTTATATTATTTATTATTTCGCTTAAAAGACCTCAGGAAAAGCTTCCAAGGTCGAGCTTTCTGGATCTTACTTCTTTCAGGTAGTGCTTTCGCTATTGATATGGTTGTCTGGAACCTTTCAATTTTGAGTATTGGAGCAGGTCTCGCCACAGTGTTGGCCAATACACAAGTTTTTTATGTGACTTTATGGGGAAGATGGTCTGGACTTGAAAAATTAAACATTCTTAAAATCGGTGCTTTGGTATTTGGTTTTGCCGGCGTTTGGATGGTTGCCACGGCAGGGGACTCAAACTCCTTGGACTATGGCCGTGGTTTTTGGCTCGGACTCGCAGCAGGTCTTGCCTATACTGTTTATATGATTGCTTTGCGAAAAGGGGTCGCCGCTTCTCAAACAAAAAGTTCTTTAAGTGCAGTTATGGTCACTTCTATCGTTTGTTCATTCTGGTTGATATTTTATACATGTATCCGGGAAGGCACGAGCCTCGATAGTGTTTTAAACTATAGTCTTGAAACTTGGCTACTCATAATTTGTCTTGGAGTAGTTGTACACGTTGGAAGTTGGATTTTAATTTCGCGAGGTTTTCAAAAGACAATTCCTTCTCTCGCAGGAATGACACTTCTTTTACAGCCTGTTCTCTCATGTTTTTGGGGAATGATTTTTTTCGATGAAAAGCTCAATCAATCACAAATAGTAGGAGTTGGTATGGCCTTGCTTGGGATGGGATTGATTCATGCTGGTCGTCTTGTCGAAAGGATTAGGAGACGTGAAAAACGTAAAATCTCATAAGGTTAAAAATAATTAGAGGCAAGGTTGGCACCATGGCGAAAAACCTTGATTTTGAAGAAGGCATACTCAGATAAGAACTTAAAGTTAAAAGCCAAAGCGTTGTAGAGTTTAGTCCTGGAAAGCCTAAGGCGTTCCAGTCCATCACTTGATAAACAGGCCATATGGCCGCGGGCCCAAGCGCAACAAAAACAGTGAATATGATCCAAGTTAGTACTGACTTATTCTCTGGTCTGAACTTGAGTGAAATCGGTACAAAAGCCAAACAGACAAGTGATTGAATATAACAGGCCCATGACATTTTGGGTGCAATCCAGTTGATCTGCGCATAAAGATTTCCATAAAAATAATAACCACAGATAAACCACAGAAGAGCTAAGCTGCAAAACTGAATGCTGAGGTTTCTTTTTACAAATGCCCAAATCCACACAAAATTTATAAAAACTGTGAGCAGATGGATACTGAACTGAGATGTTAAAGAGTTTGCGAGAAGAGAGTAATAAATCTCTCTTGTATAGGGAATAAAGTCGACAGGTGAATAGCTCGTTAAATTCAAGACCATAACTTGGATATCTCTTGAGAGATTTTTTCTCTTTGACTTGAGGTGAGTTGTTTTCCGAGCCTGGCCTGCATGTTCTCTCGCATGTGCTCAACTTGTGTCGTCGCTGGTATCGCGCAATCTAGAGCAGGATGAGATGTTATGAACTTTAAAAGGACCTGGGCCCAAGTTTCAAGTTCCATCTCTTTGGCCCAAGAAGGAAGCTTTTTTTTCTTCAGCTCTTTAATGAGCGGACCGCCTTGATAAGGGCGGTTAGCAATAACGCGAATTCCTTTTTCTTTAGCGAGAGGCAAAATCTCTTTTTCAACTTCACGATCCAAAACATTGTATGTGACTTGTATATAGTCCAAAGGATGGGTTCTCATCACTTCAATCAATTCTTTATGTCTTCGTCCGTGGGATGTTGTGATTCCAATAGAATGTATTTTTCCCGAGTCCTTCATTTCGTTTAATGTTTTGAGGTGATCTTTCCAATTAAGAAGGTTGTGCACTTGGAAAAGATCAAACTTATTTAGCCCCCATAAGTGGAGGGAGTTTTGAACTTGTTTAGGACCCATCGATGTTGACGAGGTCCAGACTTTACTAGCGCTAATGAGTTTATCTTGATGCTCCTTAACTCTTGGTAATAAAAGGCCCAGCACTTTTTCAGACGAGCCGTACATAGGTGAGGAGTCAATGAGACCGCCACCTTGACTGAAAAATTCTTTAAGAACTTTTTCTCTTTGTTTAAAGGCCTCTTTATTATCACCTATATTGAAAGTGATCCATGTTCCCATGCCTATCTTAGGAAGCGCCCTTTTTTTGGGAGTCTTAGAAGACGCCAAGAAAGGAGAGAAAAGAGCGAGTGTAAAAAGTTGCCTTCTGTTGACCGGAAGCATCATTTTTCCTTAAGTACGGCGTAATCATCTGTCGCTTTGATCAGAGCTTCTGTGATGCCTGGTTCTGCTAAGGAGTGGCCAGCAGCTTCGATAATTTGAAGTGAGGACTCTGGCCAAGCTTCATGAAGCTCCCAAGCGTTTTCAACGGGACAGACGACATCGTAGCGCCCGTGGACAATAAGACCTGGGATATCTCTCATCTTGTTAATGTTTTCTAGAAGATGTGCATCCGTTTTAAAAAAACCATTGTTGGTAAAGTAGTGACATTCGATACGAGCAAATGCGTCAGCAAACTTCTCTTCTCCAAAAGTTTCGTCCGCTTTAGGGTCAGGGATCAGTTTGCTTGTTTTTCCTTCCCAAGTGGCCCAAGCCTTAGCTGCTTCTTTTCTTTCTTTTTCGTTTTCTCCTGTGAGCCTTTTGTAGTAAGCCTGAACGAGATCATCTCTTTCATTTTCAGGGATAGGTTTAAGATAGTCTGCGAATGCATCTGGATAGATACGAGAGGCACCATATTGATAAAACCACTGAATCTCTTTTTTTCTTAATAAAAATATCCCACGCAAAAAGAGATGTTCACATGAGTCTGGGTATGTTTGAGCGTAGGCAAGTGCCAGAGTTGAACCCCAGCTTCCTCCAAAAATGGCCCACTTTCGAATACTCAGGTGTGACTTAAGTTTTTCGATATCCTCGACAAGGTCCCATGTCGTATTTTCTTTAAGTTCTGAAAAGGGAAGGCTCTGTCCACAGCCTCGCTGATCAAAAAGAATGATTTTAAACTTTTCGGGATTGAAGTAGCCTCGATAGTCTGGTTTGGAGCCCCCTCCTGGTCCACCGTGAATAAAAACAACAGGCAGACCATCTGGGTTACCTGAGACTTCATAATAGATTTCGTGAAGATTAGACACTTTTAGATGTCCTGTTTTATAAGGTTTAAGGATTGTGTGCAATTTAGGCATTGAGAACTCCTTATCGTTTTCGAGAATCAAATCATGCCGGGCCCCAAAGAGCTTGTAAAGTCCTAGAGCTCGACCTAGACTTAATATCTATGCTGTCTGGGAGTGTTTTTTTGAAACCTCAGTACTTTAAGTTACTTATTATTCTTAGTGTTATTCTTTTCGTTTATCTAATTTATAAGATTTATCAAGAGGATGTTCATGTTTGGACCTGTGAGAGTGAGAATAATGCTCCTTCTTGTACCGTTGTGGGTCTTATGAGTGAGGAAAACGGCAATCCTTTGCGGGCCTTAAACTTTTATCAGCTCTCTTGTGAAAAAGATTATTCCTTAGGCTGTTTTCATCTTGGAAATTTGTATTTAAAGATGGGCGAGAAAAAAAAGGCCCGCAAGTCTTTAGAAAAAGCTTGCGAGCTGGATTTGAAAATGGCCTGTGCTCAATTAGAAGAGATGGCCTCTTGAATCTGCTCTTCTCTAAGGGCCCGAGCTTCTTCTCTTTCTTCTCGAATGGATTTGTATAAACAATAGGCCATCAACACTGTGATGAAAGAGAAGGGGAGAGCAACGTTAATTGTGGCCGTCTGTAGGGCCTGCAATCCTCCCATCACAAGAAGTACGGCAGCAATTGCTCCTTCCATAAACGCCCAGTAAATTTTTTGGATTGTAGGAGGATTCAACGCTCCACCTGATGTGATCATATCAATCACATAGGAGCCCGAGTCACTGGATGTGATAAAGAAGGTGAAAATCACAAGAACAGATAGACTCGATGTGATGGTGGTAAGGGGGAGTTTTTCAAGGAAAACAAAGAGTGCAACGGGCAAGTTTTCTTGCACGGCCGTCACAATATCTGTATGCCCTGCTTCGATTAAAGCGATTGCCGTTTCACCAAAGACTGTAAACCAAAAGAAAGTGGCCAGTGTTGGGACGATGAGTACGCCTGCGACAAATTCACGAATTGTTCTTCCTCGGGATATACGAGCGATAAAGGTCCCGACAAAAGGGGCCCAAGCAATCCACCAACCCCAGTAAAAAAGTGTCCATGTACCCATCCAAGGTGTGTCATTTCTCGCCGATGTATGGAAGGTTACATTGGGAAGCCCTTGTAAATATATTCCAATATTTTCTACATAGAGGTTAAGAAGCCGAATAGTTGGACCCTCGATAAAAATGAAGCTCAGAAGTATGACGGCCACGACTATATTGGCCTGACTCAATAGCTTGATCCCTTTTTTGATCCCCGTGACAACTGAAATGGTGGCAAATAGCGTGATGAAAGCGATTAAGAAAAGTTGAGTGTAAACATTGTTAGGTATATCTGTGAGGTAGGACAAGCCGCTGTTTATTTGTGTGACGCCAAGACCAAGTGAAGTGGCCACACCAAAAATGGTTCCAAGCACGGCCAAGATATCGATGAGCCAACCAAGCGGTCCATCGACTTGATCTCCTATGAGGGGCTTGAGAGTGTAACGAATACTCATGGGGAGGCCTTTGCGGTAAGTAAAATAAGCAAGTGCTCCACCTACAACGATATAAATGGACCAGGCGTGAATACCCCAATGAAAGAAAGTTGTTTTGAGGGCGTGGCTAGCTTCACCAAAACGCGCGCCAGGGCTTGAAGGGGCAGTTGAGTAGTGAAGAACTGGTTCAGCGACACCATAAAATAAAAGTCCAATCCCCATGCCTGCACTAAAGAGCATCGACATCCAGGCGCCAAAACCAAACTCTGCTTTTTCGTGATCTTCTCCAAATCTAATATCTCCGAAGCGACTTAGCATTAAAAAGAGACTGAATAGTAGGAGCATTGCCACACAGCTGATGTACCACCAGCTAAAATTGACGGTGATAAATTCATAAAGTTGAGTAAATACAATTTCCGATGTTTTCTTAAAAAAAATAGCAAAAAATAATATAACCCAAATCAAAGCAGAGGAGCCAAAGAAAATAGGCTTATTAATCTTGAGGTCTTTCAAAATCATGAGATATCCTTAATAATGTAATGAGTTGTTAAACAGTATAACTAATAACTCAACAATTTAAACCCCTCTTGCGGTAATTACATAAAAATTCTGGAGCTGCATGAAAAAACCCTTGTCTCTCTTTTGTCAGGCCATGAACCTTTATCTCACAAGAAAGGGGAGCAATCTTGCCGCGGCTTCATCCTTTTATGTCGTGATAAGTACTATCCCTTTCACGCTGCTCGTTATACGTCTACTGGGCTTTTTAATTGGCGATTTAGGAAAAGGACAGGATCAACTTTTTTTTTACGCTGAGTCCTTATTCCCCAACATTGCTCCTGAGGTTCTAAATAAGATAAAGTCTATGGTTTCAGGTCCGCTTTTTGGAGGCGCAAGTTTTACTTTTATCAATCTAGTTGTCTTATCAATTACATCACTTTCTTTTTTTAATTCTATCTGGACGGGTCTTTTTTTGATTACCGAAGATAAAAGTTACTTGTCTTTTTGGAGAAACCTAAAAGGTATCGTGATTATTGGTGTGACTATTCTTTTGATGGTTTTATCTTTGAGCCTCCCCGTATTATTTGTCTTTTTTGTGGAGTTAGTTCAAGAAAATTTTGTCGTGAATTTTATTTGGGATATCGCTCCGGTATTAAGACCTTGGATTGAGTACTATCAAAACTATAACTTGCAACAAAGCTTCTTTTTAAAGTCTAACGTCTTGCACGCAATACTTTTTATTAGTTATTTTACGTTTTTATATCGCTGGTTTTTTTCATGGAAAGTGCCACTTTTTAATTCTTTATTGGCCGCTTTAACTTTTGTTTTTTCTTTACTCGCAGGTAAAAATCTATTCTTACTTTATGTTTATTATGTCAGAGATAACCTCGTCCGTAATTATGGTGACTTCTATACAGCGATTTTAGCTCTTATGTGGGTATATTTTGTGATGTGCTTTTTCTTCTTTGGAGCTTGTCTATGCCATGTTATGAGAAATGAGCCCCTTTATGATGAGGTCAAGGCCAAGCTCTCGGGATGGTTCGCTAAAATCAAGCCAAGCGCGTCTTGAGCCGAGTCTCTTTTTAGGGCATACTGCAGATCGGAGATTTTATGATTCGTACATTACTTGATATTTATATACTAATTCTGATTGTTGATGCCGTTTTGAGCTTCTTCCCACAGGTTCGCCATCACCAGGTTGTCTTAGGAATTAAGCAGGCAGCAAATTTCACATGCCGGCCAGTAAGGCGTCTTCTGCCTCCAGATCTCCCGTTCGACTTCTCTCCCTTGATTGTCATTCTTGGTATAAAACTGATCGAAGTCCTCTGGTAAACGCAAGTTCTCGATTCTAGGCTTGTCATCTGCGTTAAGCCTTTGTATTCTTGTAGAAAGAACAGAAAATCCCCAGCGACAAGGATGTAAGCTTATGGATTTTGGACAACTTGCAGAAGAGACACTTGAGCTAGAAAGCCAGTTTAGAGGAAGAAACCCTTTTGATTGCTCACGGGATGAGTCCCAGGTCGCCTTGGAGATATTTAGCCAGGCTTCAGAAGAACTTCCCCCAGAGGTGCATGAGATTCTTTATCCAGACTCACCGGGTTTAGTCTACTGGATTGATGCCGCAGGTTCGACTTTTGGATTAAGAGGCTTACATACTGGAAATATTTCTTCTACTTTCCAATCACTTAAACAAAAAGAGCCTGACCTTCTTAAAAAGTTAAGGGTGAGTTCTGATTCAGATGATGGCCCTGAATTTTATTTTTTTGAAACTCAATCTATTGAAGAAGCAGAGGTCTTAGCTGATCAATACTTAAGAAGACGTTTTCCTTTTTCTGAAGAGATGGTGTGTAACCTCTCGGACCCCGGGTTTAGCTGGTGGATGCAAGATGAGTTACAAAACTTTACGCTATCATTTAAAACTGTAGGAAGAAATGGGAAAGGGGAGTCAATTCAACTTGGCCCAATCGGAGATCGTAAAATAGCCTCTTTAATGCTTACTGAGTTGGAGAACTATTTTCCATTATCTCAGTTAAATTGCCCTGAGAAATCATTTTCTCTAAGTGGGGCCCGTAGCGAAGGTCCTTATTTCGACGAATTAAGAAAGCTATTTTTAGAAGGTCAGACCCCTCACGAATGCTTGAAAAAGCTAAGTGTGAAAAATAAAACACTCGGGTTTTATCTTAATGAATTGGCAGTATTGAGATCATTCTGGATTGATCTTTCTGATAAATTGGAAGAATTTTACTCGGCAGGAAAGGACTTCTCTTGATGGTCAAATATTTCTTCGCTAAAATAAAACTACTGTGGACAGGATGTCCGCTTGACCTTTAAAAACAGGATGTTTTTTTGCAGCTCTCATTTGAATCTCAAACACCAGATAATGTGGCCTCTGAGCGCTTAAGAAAGGCCATCGAGAGAAATCGTGCGAAACAGTCTAAAAGGTCTGGCTCCGCAACAGCGAAGCCGTCTGCTCCGCCACGCCCCACTCCCGCGAGTTTTTCTGCAGCAAGAAGTGCTTCTGCGACCGCGAGTCCTACCAATCGCTCGATGAACACGAGTGCATCGACTTCTCGAAAATCAGTGGCCAGAGTTGATGATGTCGAGTTTACTCGAGATATAGTCCCTGGCTCCAGTAATGGTCTAGGTAGCGCTGGTTATACTAAGGCGAAAAGAAAAGTTTCAACTAAAAAAAGATCGGGCAGACGATCAAATAAAGAATCTCAATATGTTGATTACGTTGTGCGTGCTTGTTGGGTGTTTGCTCTTGTCCTTTTAGGCCGATTGGTTCTATCTGGTGGTGGGGTTGTTGATTATTATCAGAGTGTTTCAAGTCATCAAGATAAGCTTTATCAACTTGAGCGCATCGGTACTGAAAATCAAATGCTCGCCGGGGAAATAAAGAAGATCCAAAATAATTCATCTTATCAAAAGAAGATTGTTCGAGACCACCTCGGTTATATTGCTAGAGATGAGTATCTTATTTTATTTCAGAAAGAGACCCCTCTTCAGACGTCCATGTAAGCTGATCACCAATTTTTATCGCGCGACTTAGCTCTGAGTTTGATTTCAGTTCCAAGACATGGCGGCATTTGACCGTGCGAGTTTGTGAAATACGCGGCGGTTCTGAGCGCCCAGGATGAGCGGGCATATTTCTTTCAATATCAATGACCTGTAAATTTTTATCTAAAAAGAAAATATCAAGATTAAAATAAGTGTCTGGCATCCAGAATCGACGAGGTCCGTCTTCCTCATAATAAAACAGCATGGCCTCTGTCTCTTCAAAGTCTTCTTTTAAAACTCCACTTAGTCCTTGGGTTTGTTTTTCAACATCTTTGGCCACGAAAGTTCTCAGTTCTTGCCCGTTGGTCAGTTTGATTTTGCCTTGAGGATAGCTGTTGGGATTAAAGGTTGCTCGCTTATTATTATCATCTAGGCAGCTTGCGACAAGGAGCGTTATGAGTAGGCCACAAATGAATGGGAGTTTTTTAATGAGCTTCGATTTATTCTGCGCTATAGTGATGGCCATCTTTCAAATCTAGCCGATCCAAAGGGAGAGTGCAATGAGCATCACGACAGGTTTAATGAGAACCCATAACTGTGGGGAGTTAAATGTAGGCCACGAAGGGCAACGCGTAACACTCTGTGGGTGGGTAAATAAGTATCGAAATCTTGGGCATTTGCATTTTATTGATCTGCGGGACAAATATGGTTTGACTCAAGTTGGATTTGAAGACTTTCAAGGCGATCTTAGTGTCTTAAAGAAATATTACCAAGAGTCGGTGGTCAGGGTTTCTGGAGTTGTTAAGCGCCGTCCCGAGAGTGCCGTAAATTCAAAAATGACGACTGGTGAAGTCGAGTTAAGCGCTATTGAAATAGAAAGGTTGTCTGATTGTGATATCAATCGTCTTCCTTTTTTACCTCACGGTTCAACCGACGCAGGTGAAGATCTTCGCTTGAAGTATCGTTACTTAGATCTTCGAACGAATAGATTACAAGAAATTATGGCCCTACGCTCAAAGACAACTACGACTGTGCGCTCTCTTTTAAGCGAAGAGGGCTTTGTCGAAATTGAAACTCCTATTCTTTATAAGTCGACGCCAGAAGGGGCGAGAGATTACGTTGTACCTAGCCGTGTGCATCCCGGTGAAGTGTACGCACTTCCTCAATCCCCCCAAACACTTAAGCAACTTTTAATGATCGCCAATACGGATAAGTATTTTCAGATTTGTCGCTGCTTTCGTGATGAAGACCTGCGCGCCGATCGGCAACCCGAATTCTCTCAGATTGATATCGAAGCTTCCTTTATTACCGCCGATTATATTAAGGCCCTGGTGGAGAAAATCATCCAAGGTCTATTTCCTGTTGACCAAAAGTTCGAAATTCCTCAAATGAGTTTTTCCGAAGCCATGGAGCGCTTTGGTTCAGATAAGCCTGACCTTCGCTTTGGGCTTGAGCACATGAATGTCACAGAGACTTTCAACGCAAGTGACTTTAAAGTATTTAGTGATATTCATGCACAGAATGGTCTTATTAAGGCCATCTTTTTGCCGGCCAGTGTGGCCACAATGAGCCGCAAGGATACCGATGCTTTAACAAATGTTGTGAAGCCATACGGTGGTAAGGGAGTTGCCTTTTTTAAAAACGTAAATAATGAACTCAGTGGAGGGATTTCAAAATTTATCTCTGCTGAGATTTTAAAAGAGCTTGAAGTTAAGTTGGATCAAACTGGAGAGAAAGAAAAAGAGGGAACGTGGCTTTTTTGTGCTGATAGTTCTGCAGAAAGAGCTCATGCCTGTGCGGATGCGGTCAGACGACATCTTGCGACAAAATACTCTCTTCATTCCGATGGATATGCCTTTGCTTGGATTTATGATTTCCCTCTTTTGGAATGGAGTGAGGAAGAAGAAAAATTTATGGCCCGACACCACCCTTTCACTATGGTTAAAAATGACCAACTCGACCTCTTTCTAAATAGTGATAAAAAATCTACCGCATTAGGCGAGCTAAAAGCAGAGGCCTACGATGTTGTATGTAATGGTTATGAAATCGCTGGCGGCTCTTTAAGAATCTATCGACAAGATATTCAAAATAAAATGTTTGAAGTTTTAGGGTTCACTCAAGAAGAAGCACAAAAGCAGTTTGGCTTTTTTATAGAGGCGTTGAGATATGGAACTCCACCCCATGGAGGCTTGGCGTTTGGGCTTGACCGCTTGATTATGCTTTTGGCCAAGACTGATTCCATCAGGGATGTTATTGCTTTCCCAAAAACGGCCAGTGCTTCTGACCTTATGTCAGGGGCCCCTTCTTCTCCGGCAGAAACACAGCTTAAGGAGCTCCACTTTAAGTGGGACGTTGATTAGCTCTCTTTATTGATCTCCTGAATTTTCTTAGGTAGGAGACCTTTGTATTTGCTGCTAGTTGGACGAAATGGTGTCCTCGTCTTTAAGCGAGCATTAATTGGAAGCATTTGATTCTTTGTGAAAGCAAAAACATTGGTGAGTTTTATAGGCTTCATGGTTGAATCCTCCTTTTATTAATAATGGGAGCAAATTCTTGTCTGATAAGGGAAGGTCAAAAAAAACTAGGCCATTTCTTGAATAGTTTCTTCATCTGATTGGCCCGAAATATTGATTTCTTCCGACCAGCTTCTCTTTTGCTGAGCGCGTTGCTGTTGATGGTGAAAGTCGATAACTTGTTGCCACTGCTTTTCAGAAATAACATGGGTGTGAGATATCCAATCTGGAATGCCTTTGTTTTTTCGGTTGATAAAAGGCAGTACAAAGAGAATCAGCCCTCCTATATAACAAAGAGTATAACCTAGACTGCGCATGAAAGATTGCTTTACACTGATTTGTCCAAGGTTGTCTTCTCCTATAATTCGAAGACCAATAAGGGTTTTTCCCAGGGTTTTGCCCTGTGAAAGAAAAATACTTACTAAAAAGTAATTAATGTAGAGGATAAGGAGAGTTACAATTTCTGCTTCCTGGATGAGTTGGCCTCCATCTGAGAAGGTTCTGTACATCGGCCAGGCGAATTGTTTAAGGTACGCCAAATAGGTTATTGTCATGATTTTATTGAGCGCTAGGATAGCAAAAAGGTCGATAGAAAAAGCGTAAATACGCTGTCGGAGCAATTTCTCTTTGTGCAAATAAAAACTGAATCCCTGTGATTTATGTAGGTTGGCTTCTTCCATATTTATCTTATCGGCTCAAGCACTCATAACTTGTCTTAGCTCGTGCTAGGGGAAGATTTTTCTTAACCTCTTCTCCTAAGTATTGTTCATACTTGAGTAGAAGGCTTTGTTTGTAAGTCTTTTAGAATCTCATTAATTATTGTAAGGGAAGTCTGCCTCTTAGCTCTTGCAGCTTTTGGATCGCCTCGATTGGAGTCATTCTATTAATATCGAGGTCTTTGAGGTCCGTTTCTACTTGGTTAAGGTATTCGGGAGTCGGAGGACTGACTTCCGCTGGACCAAAAAATGAGAGTTGCGTGCCAGTAGGGTAATCTAAGTCAACCGGTCTTTTATTGTTTGAGTTGTTTTCTGATTCTAGGTTTTTAAGAAGCTCTCGTGATCGACCCAAAACTTCTTGCGGAAGTCCCGCGAGTTTAGCAACATAAAGACCAAAGCTTTGAGAAGCACCTTGCTCGATAAGTTTGTAGAGAAACTGAACTTCTCCTTTCTTATTTTGAGTTTGGACCGTAAGGTTTTTGGCATGTACAAGTTCATCTACGACATCAATAAGTTCATGGTAATGAGTGGCAAACAGAGTTAGAGCTTTTGTCTTGTGGACGAAGTGCTCCACAAGGGCCCAAGCAATGCTTAGTCCATCATAGGTTGAAGTTCCTCTTCCTACTTCATCTAGAATGATGAGAGACCTATCTGTGGCGTGTCGAAGGATCTCGGCAGTCTCTGCCATTTCTACCATGAAGGTACTTTGTCCTTTAAGAATGTCGTCACTTGCTCCAAGTCTAGAAAAAAGAAAATCACAAAGACCGACTTTTGCTTTTTTTGCAGGGACAAAAGAGCCAATCTGAGTGAGTAGTTGGACGATGGCCACTTCTCTCATCACTGTAGTTTTCCCCGCCATGTTTGGACCAGTGATAAGTCCAAAATAGATATCTTTATCGAGTGTTAAATCATGAGAGACAAATTGATCTCTAATCACACTTTTGATTAAAGGGTGCCAAGCTCCCTCTAATTGCATTATTTTTTGATCGGGTTGTATTTGAGGCCTTGTGAGTTCTTCTTCCCAGGCGGTCGTGGCCAAGCTTTGAAAGACGTCGAGAAGACCCAAGTTCTTTCCTAGTAGCCTGATCTCAGAACTTAGTGAAGAAACCTGGAGGGATAATTTTTTAAAAATCTCACGTTCAAGTCTCTCAAGTTTTTCTTTTGCTGAAAAAATGTCTTTTTCAAATTCATTAAGCTCATCAGTTGTATATCGTTCAGAGTTAACCAGAGTTTGCCTGCGCATAAAACCATCTGGAACTTTATCCGCTTGCCCCTTGCTTACTTCAATGAAATAGCCTGCCACATTGTTAAATTTAACACGTAGTTTTTGTATTCCAGTTTGCTCTTTGTAGCGTTGTTCGAGTTTGAGTAACTCATCGGAGGCGTTGTTTGAAAGTTTTGCCAGTTTATCTCTTTGTTTGTCGGACCCTTGTTTGATTAAGTTCCCTTTTTCTAGAGAAGCTCCGACTTCGTCGTTAAGCGTTTTTCGGATATCTTTGGCCAGAGAAATGAGTTTCTCTTCTGCTTTTTTGGTGATTGGAGCAAGGACATTCTTTGGAAGTTTTTTTGTGAGAGGGTTGAGCTGCTCGGCGACTTCAATACTTTGTGCTGTATTTATCAGATCGCTGGCGGTGGCCTTGCCTGTTGAGACCTTGGCCATGACTCTTTCTAAGTCACGAACTAGTGAAAGTTGAGATCTTAAGCTTTCTCTTTCTTCATGTTTTTCTAATAAGTAAGCAACTGTGTCTTGACGGTCTTGCACTTCATTTAGGTCTAGGAGGGGATTTAGAAAAAGTGATTTCAGGGCCCGCGAACCTAATGCCGTTTTGGTTTTATCAAAAAAACCTAAGAGGGATTCACGGTAGCGCTCTTTTGTTTTCGGGAGAATCTCGAGTCCAGATAAAGTGGGCTGGCTCACTTTCATTCTCTTAGAGTCAGAAATGAGCTGAAAGGGATGGATGTGCACATAGCTTTCTCTATCTTGAGTCGAGCAGATATAATAGGCCAAGGCTCCGATAGGAGAGAGGATTTCATTGTGAAGAGCAATAATCTTATCGCGCTTAAATGTCGGGACAAGCTTTTCTGTATAGATCTCTGTAAACTTGGGCGAGAAATACTCTTCGCTAAGACATGTTGTGATAGTGCCCATCTCTTTATTTAGTGCTTCGATTTGGGGTAATGATTCATCCCATTGCCCAAGACCTGCAATAAGTTCCTTGGGAGCGATGAGCCTGTACCTTTCTAAGAAGTCTTGGGCATTATCAAATTGGTGACCAAAAAATTCACCGGTTGTGAAGTCGATACACACGAGAGAGTAAAGGCCATTCTCATACTGGCCTGCTGCCATATAATGATTAACTTTAGATTCAGCTCTTTCAAAGTCGAAAGGCATGCCAGGGCTTACTACTTGTGTAACAGCTCGTTTGACTATTCCTTTGGCCTCTTTAGGATTTTGGGTTTGTTCGCAAATGGCGACTTTTTCACCCATGCCCGTAAGACGGTCAATGTATGTACTGGCCGCGTGGTGAGGTATGCCTGCCATGGGAATTGGAAAATCGCCAAGTTTACCTCTATGAGTCAATGTGATGTTAAGCATGCGAGATGTTTTTTGTGCGTCTTCAAAAAAAACTTCATAAAAATCACCCATTCTGAAAAGCAATAAGGTTTCAGGGTGATTTTTCTTGATGGCATAGTACTGGTCCATCATAGGAGTGAGCTTTACGCCGGCCTTAACAATTTTATCTAGAGACTCCAAAGACACGCAGGATCCTTTCGCAGAAGTTGACTCAAATGATCAAGCGAGAAGAGTAGCATGATTAAATTTTAAACGTAAAGTATTCAGCGCTTATATTGGAAAGGATAATGTAGCATAAGGTGTTGAAATTTATAGGTTGTTGTCGGGTTGTAAAAAGTGGTATCCTATTTGCCTGCGACAGGAGGCTTGTTTTCATGAGTCCATCAAAAAAGCATATTTTAATGATTCTTAGTTTCATTCTCACGAGCTTTATCACTGTCGGAATGGTCGGGCAGCTTAAATGGGAACGTGTTTATGGAATGGAAGTTCTTGGCCCGGACTCCGATGAAGATACCACTCAAGAGAGTTATTTAAGTCACGTTTATTACTATAAATTAGAGAACTCCATTCCTGCCCTGGAGTTGTATGCCTATGAATTGGTAATGCAACCGACTCGCGAGCGTACCTCATTTTTTTCACCTAAAGGAACCGCCTACACAAAAGATCAAGGCCATGTTGATTATACGGCCCAACGTGGAGTGCATCACGAAAATCGTAATGAGCTGCACTTGTGGGAGGACGTCAAACTGGAGAGTGAGACACATTTAGCTCAGGCCTCTGAAATGTCTTACAAGATTAACTCCGATGAGCTCTGGGCCAAAGGAGATGTCAGCACCGAAAGTCTTTATGGTGATGGACCCGACTACGTTTATGTTGAAGCTCGCCAGATGAAAGGACGACCGCTGGGGGGATGGGCCCAGTACACTGGGGATGTGAAAGGCAAAATAGAGCGCCAAAAAGCCTATGAACCGCCTCTTCACTTCTCTTCGGATAAGCTCAATGTCGATCTAGAAGAGGACATCATCGAGATGCTAGGAAATGTATCCATAGAAAAACAGGACCTTACGGCAACATCTTTGCGTGGTGAGATATTTCTCGAAAACTACAATAAAAAGCTCAAGTATTATGCATTATATGACGATGTGAAAGTAGTAGAAAGAATTAGGCTTGGAGGGATCATTCAGGAGCGTAAAGCCTTTGCTGAAAAGCTTGAAGGTCTCATGAGTGAAAACTTGGTAGTTTTAACAGGCTATCCTAAGGTCTTTCAGGGGCAGGATGTAATTAAGGGAAACCGTATCGTCTTGCGAGAAAACAATGAAGTCGTAGAGGTAGAAGATGCTAATACAAACTTCATACTAGGAGAATAATGGAAGTCGAAAGTACACCACAGACTTTACAGCGCCTCGAAGCAAAGAATTTAAAAAAGAGTTATTCGGGGGCCACTGTCGTTAAAGACGTAAGTCTTTGGGTTGATCAAGGGGAAGTTGTAGGACTTCTTGGCCCAAATGGTGCTGGCAAGACAACATCTTTTTATATGATTGTAGGCCTTGTAAAAGCGGATCTTGGAAGTATTTTTTTGAATAATGAAGAGATCACAGACAGACCAATTCATATTCGTGCTCTTAATGGAGTCGGCTATCTTCCACAAGAAGCATCTGTCTTTCGAGACTTAAATGTGGAGGAAAACATTTTTGCTGTTTTGGAGAATAGAGATATTCCCAAAATAAAAATGCGTACACTTTTAGACACCTTAATTAAGGACTTTGGTCTAGATCATATAAGAAAGTCGAAAGGATCATCTCTATCAGGTGGAGAACGCAGAAGAGTAGAGATTGCAAGATCTCTAGCTTTAGAGCCGAAGTTTATTCTTCTCGATGAGCCTTTCGCAGGGGTGGACCCTTTGGCAGTGATTGATATTCAACAAGTCATTGCCGGTTTAAAGCAAAGAGGAATTGGTGTTTTAATCACTGATCATAACGTCCGAGAGACATTGGATATAGTCGACCGGGCCTATATTATGAACAGTGGAGAGTTGCTTGTAAGCGGCACTCCAGAGGAAATTATCCATAACGAGAGAGCAAGGAAGTTTTATCTCGGTGAAGAATTCAGAATGTAAATAAAGAATCTTCTCAACTGTAGGTGGACTAAATATGGCAGCTAAACTCTCACAGAGTCTCAAACAGACACAAAGCTTAATGATGACGCCTCAGCTTCAGCAGGCGATTAAGTTGCTGACGCTGACACATCTTGAGATGACTAATGTCATAGCTGAAGAGATGGTCGAGAATCCGATGCTCGAAGAGCTTGAGCCAGGAGAAAAAGATAAAGACTATAATCTCGAGAAACTAGAGCAGCAAAATGTCGAGGCCAAATCTGAAAATTTCGATCAACCTTCTGCCGTAGAGAAGGATGACTTTGATTGGAACAATTATATAGATACGTATAATTCGAGTTCAAGTGCGCCTCCAAGCATGGCCACTCCCGATCCGGATGAAACTCCTAATTATGAAAATATCATTTCTCGTGGAATGTCCTTACAAGATCACTTGGAATGGCAGCTTCGAATGGAAGATATTACCGAAGCAGAGCTCGAATTAGCTCTTATGATCGTTCATAGTATAAATGATGATGGTTATTTATCTGGCACATTTGAAGAAATCATTGCGGAGTCTAAGCTCGACAGAGAGCATTGCTTTGAAATTCATGCTCTCGTTCAGAGTCTCGACCCCGTAGGTTGTGGTAGTGAAACACTGACTGACTGTTTGATGGCCCAAGCTAGAATCGCAGAAGAGAGATCTCCTCTTTTAGAAAAAATAATTTGTGATCATTTAGAAGACCTTAAAAATAGAGACTATAAAAAAATCGCAAAAACGATTGGGATAACTGAGGAGCAAGTCCTCAAAACGTCAGAGCTTTTAAAGCAGTTTCATCCCAAGCCTGGTCGACAGGTTTCTTCGCAAGAGACTCACTATATTGTCCCGGACATTTTTGTTAAACAGGTTGGAGGAGAGTTTGTTGTTCAAGTAAATGACGAAGGTGTGCCTCGTTTGAAGGTCTCTAAACTCTACCAAGAAATGCTTAAGAAAAGTGAAGCAAAAGATTCGACTAAAGCTGATGATGAAGCTTCTAAGTATGTACAAGAAAAACTTAATTCAGCGCTATGGTTAATAAAGTCGGTTCAAAACCGCCAAAAAACTATCAACAAGGTTGCTCAGTCGATTGTTAAGCAGCAGCAAGAGTTTTTTAAAAAAGGTCCACGGTTTTTAAAGCCTATGGTCTTAAAAGATGTTGCTAATGAAATAGGTATGCATGAGTCCACCGTTTCGCGAGTGACAACTAACAAATATATGCACACACCAATTGGTCTATTTGAGTTGAAGTACTTTTTTAACTCAGGAATTAGCGGTAAAAATGGTGGAGCTGATATTTCTAGTGAAGTCCTCAAGCTTAAGATTAAAGGGCTTGTTGAGAACGAAAATCCGAAGCGCCCACTTTCGGACCAAAAAATTGCTGAGCTACTTGGGCGAGAAGATATCGATGTGGCCCGCAGAACGGTAGCTAAATACCGAGAAATGCTAGGGATCCTATCTTCTTCTAAAAGAAAGGTTAAATAAAGTCATGATATCGGCAAAAGGAGGTCTGTCACAAGCCGATCCTGAGTTATAATAGAGAGTCAAGAATACGAACATGTCTCCTAGGAGAGTTTGATTTATGAAAACAACGATTTCTTTTTTACACCTAGAACACACAGAAGCCCTCGATGATCGTATACACGAAAAATCACATAAATTAGAAAAGTATTTAGGAGGGAATACCCACATTAAGTGGAATTGTTTTATCCGAAAAAAACAGCACTGCGCAGAAGCGATTCTGATTGGTCCACATTTTGAGTATAAAGCTAAAGGATCGACAGATAGTTTATATAAAACTATTGATGTTGTTGTAAACAAGCTTGAAAAACAGCTTGTGAAGAAAAAAGAAAAACTGAGGGGCAAACAAAGCCGCCACTCACCCAAGCTCGTTATTTTAGAACCTGAAACGGCTTGGACGGACTACGATGAGGATACATATTACGACTTAGATATTGATGAAGCTGCCTAGAAGGTGACTTCAGTCTTTATTATCTTTTATCGTGAAAAGAAGAGTAGATGACGTCAACAAGCTTTGAATAATCTGCCATCGAAATATAATCTCTTTGGGCCTCGTACTCAACATCTGCTTGAAGTGCGGGGCTCTCTTCTACTAACTCACAGAAATGTTTTCCAATAGAAAGTTTTATTTCATTTCTTAAATACTTTAAAAACTTATCATCAGTCTTTTCATACATGAGTTGCTCGCACTCCAGTTCCATATAATGATAGACACTTTTTATATGGCTTGAGGCCAGGGATCTACTGACTTGCTGATGAAGTATGCTCAGGTCTTCTTTGGGACCGGACCAGGCAGAACATGAGAATAGAAATAATGTTACGACAAAAAGTCGTTTTAGTGTGTTCACGGTGTGCTCCTAAAGTTTAGTCTTATATAAGTTTTAATATAAGCAAGGAGCGGGCCAGGAAATGGCTTTTAAAACCTACACTAGAACCCATTTAGCTTGGAGTAGGTGTTTAATCTTTAGACAACCGTTAGTTTTTTAAGATCCCTAGCTTTCTAGTATTCGGAGACATCGCAAACACCAGGAGGTTAAAAACCTAGATGTAATGGGGTTCTCAAGAGATGAAGAGGTAAAGCTGCCATCACTTAATTCTTGTGATTTAATATTGTTCCCCA
>Ga0136604_1000205_pt1 | contig 32670 bp, 28 predicted proteins | sample AntRauFillE10628_FD_104928 | JGI IMG/M metagenome (GOLD analysis project Ga0136604, IMG submission 104928) | Saline lake microbial communities from Rauer Islands, Antarctica - Metagenome Filla E10 #628 | ecosystem: Environmental > Aquatic > Non-marine Saline and Alkaline > Saline | place...
AGCAGCTGTGGTGTGCCCGACCCCGCCGCGACGACGCCGTCCTCGTCGACGATCACGCCACCGCACTCGGGCAGGCCCCAGCGTGGGACGTCGGCCGGGGCCGGCACGCGGCGCGGGCTGGTCGGGTCGTGGTGGGGCAGCGCGAGGCCGGGGACGAGCCCGAGCCCCGCGACGACGTCACCGGGGCCGTCGGCGCGCCAGACGTGGCTGCACAGCACCATCGCGCCGGCCGAGGCGCCCGACACCGTCGCCCCGGCGTCGAGCCGGTCGCGCAGCGCGTCGCCCACGGCACCGTCGGCGAGGTCGACCAGCACGGCCAGCAGCCCGGTCGGCGAGCCCCCGGGCAGCACCACCAGCTGCGCCTGGGCGAGCACCTCGAGACAGCCGTCGAGGTCCTCGCGCGGGTCGGGGGCGGGCAGGGCCGCGTCACCGCCGAGCCCGGCGTAGTAGCGCGCCGCGTTGCCGGCGGCACGGCCGTAGTCGCGCCCCGGGGAGGCCGCGCCGGCGAGCACGACCACGGGCCCGAGCGGCGTGCGGCGCAGGACCTCGAGGTCCAGGTCGCGACACGACGCCCCGAACTCGCGTCCGCCCTGCAGGCAGATCGTCCCCACGCACGGCTCCTCGTCGCGTCGCAGCCAGTCAAGCGGGCCACGGTCGTCGGGCGTCGGGCCGTACGGTCGGGCGCGTGTCCGAATCGGGCGACAGGTGTGGGGGGACGACGTGGGACCGCTGCGCATCGGGGCCGTCGAGCTGCCCGTGCCCGTCGTGCTCGCGCCGATGGCGGGGATCACCGACGTCGCGTTCCGGCGGCTGGTCCACGGCCACGGGGCGCTGCTGGTCTCCGAGATGGTCACCGCCCGCGGACTGGTCGAGGACGACGCACGCACCTGGGCGATGGTCGACCTGCCGCGCGGGCTCGGCACGCGCTCGCTGCAGCTGTACGGCTCCGACCCGGCGGTGCTCGGCGCGGCGGTGGCCCGCCTGGTCGACCAGGACGTCGTCGACCACGTCGACCTCAACCTCGGCTGCCCGGTGCCGAAGGTCACGCGCAACGGCGGTGGGGCCGCGCTGCCGGTCAAGCGTCCGCTGCTGCGGGCGGTGCTGCGCGCCGCGGTCGGCGCCGCGGCCGGGCGCGTGCCGGTGACCGTGAAGATGCGCGTCGGGCTCGACGTGGACCGCCACACGCACCTCGACGCGGGCGCGACCGCCGCCGAGGAGGGCGTCGCCGCGGTCGCGCTGCATGCCCGCACCGTCGCGCAGGGCTACGCCGGGACCGCGGACTGGGAGCGCGTCGCCGAGCTGCGCCGGCTGCTGCCCGACGAGCTGCCCGTGCTCGGCAACGGCGACGTGTGGGTCGCGCAGGACGCGCTCGCGCTGGTCGCGCGCACCGGCTGCGACGGTGTGGTCGTCGGGCGTGGCTGCCTCGGCCGGCCGTGGCTGTTCGCCGACCTCGCCGCGGCGTTCGCCGGGGAGCAGCCCGAGGGCCCCCCGGCGTTCCACGTCGCTGCCGACCACGCCCGTCGCCACCTGCGGTTGCTGCTGTCCGCGGCGGGGGTCGACACGCCCGCTGCCGACCTCGACGCGGTCGACGCCGTGGTCCGCCGGTTCCGCAAGCACCTGCGCTGGTACCTGGAGGGCTACGCGCCGCTGCCGGACGGCGTCCACGCCCGCGCGGGCCGGGTCGGCTCGGTCGTCGACGTCGAGGCGGTCCTGGCGGCCGTGCCGGCGGACGCGACGGTGCCGTGCGACGCCCGGCGGCGACCGCGGGGCAAGACCTCCCCGGGCCGGGTCAAGCTGCCGCACGGCTGGTGGGACGACCGCGACGAGCAGGTCACCGTGCCCGACCCCACGGGTGTCCTGTCGGGGGGGTGAGGGCGCGTTACGGTTGCCGCATGGATGCCACCGGAATGACCGTCGTCAGCCAGCTGATCACCGATGCGCGCTCGCGCCACGGTGCGTTCAGCGTGCGTGTGCTGGAGGTCGAGGGCAGCCTGCTCGACACCGTCATGGACCACGTGCTGGCGCTCGGCGGCGAGGTCGGCCTCGACAGCTGCGTCGTCGAGGGCGTGACCGTGCGCGAGCTGCCGCCCGAGCACACCACGCCCCGCGTGCTGCTCGAGGGCGAGGACGACCTGCAGCCGCTGTCGCCCATCGAGCAGTCCGAGGACGCCTAGCCGGAGCCCGCGTCACGCACGGCATGGACCACGAGCATCTCGGCGCGGGTCGGGCCGAGCCGCGAGTACGCCGCACCGAGCAGCGCGCTGAACGTCGTGCGTGCCCCGTCGTCCGCCTCGGCCGCGCCTGCCGGTGGGGCCTCGTCGAGCGCGTCCGCGAGCACCTCCACCACCCCGGCCCGGGCCGGACCGCCGGCGGGTGCGCGGCGGTCGAGCACCTCGAGCATGCGCGCGGCGGCCGTGGCGTTGCCACCGGCGTCGAACCAGCGTCCCCTCGCCGGGTCGAGGATGAGGCGGTCGCCGGTGTAGCCGATCGGTCCGTCCGGTCCGTCGGCGTCGCGGCGCCGCGGCTCGCGCTGCCAGGGCCAGCGCACCATCACGCGACCTGCGTGTCGGGGTCGTCCGCGCCGGCCCCGTGCGGCACGGCACCGCCGATGCGCCAGGTGCCGTCCTCGAGGTCCATCAGGTAGACGAGGTCCGACGTCGCCCCGTCGGTGGCGGTGACCGTCACCAGGAGCTGGGCGGCGTCCCGGCTGCGCACGCAGCCGTCGCTGCGGTGGGAGGCGTTGGCGGCGACCACGGGGAAGCCGTCGCTGATGACCGCCGCGAACCGCTCGTCGTCGTAGTCGGCCCGGAATGCGCTGGTCGCGAAGCCCAGGGCGGTGCCCCAGTCCCGGTCGGCGATCGCGTCGAGCTGGCCGGCGACCTGCGCGTCCATCGCCACGACGTCGTCGTCGTCGCACGCTGCGGCGCCGGGCACGGCCGGGGCGCTGTCCGTCGGGTCGTCGCCCGCGGCGGGTGCGTCGGGTGCGTCGGGCCGGGACGGGGTGGCCGGTGACTCCGCCGGTGCCTCGCCCGGTGCCCCACTCGGGGCCACGGCCGACGGCGGGCCGACGGTGCACGCCGCCAGCAGGCACGCGGCCACGAGCAGCAGGGGGGAACGGCGCACAGTCATCCTGACGGCGGAATCACCCGTTGTCGGAAACATCCATGGGCGGGATAAGCCATGGTGGGGATCGTCAGGGGTTCGGTGCTCCGGTCCCCGCAGGTCGGTGTCCGGTCAGCCGGGGGCGACCAGCGCGGCGGCACCGCGCCCCGCGACCAGGCCGCTCGCCCACGCCCATGCGAAGTTGAACCCCCCGAGCCGACCCGTGGCGTCGCAGACCTCGCCGCAGAAGTGCAGCCCGTCGGCCCGGCGGCTGGCCAGCGTGCGCCGGTCGAGCTCGCCGAGGCGCACCCCGCCGGTGGTGACCTCGGCGCTGGCGTAGCCGGCGGTGCCGGTGACGCGCAGGTCCAGCCCGGAGACGCGGCGGGCCACGTCGCGACGCGCCTCGCGGGACAGCTGCCCGAGCGGCACGTCGCCGGCGTCGGCGACCAGATGCTCGGCGAGCCTGCGGGGCAGCCGTCCGGCCAGCAGCGCCGCGCCGTGGGAGCGGGGGTGGGCGTCGGCGACGGCGCGCAGCGCCACGTCGACCTCGCCCGGGTCGGACCCCGGCAGCGCGTCCGGGACGCACGCGCCGGGGAGCTTGTCCGCGCCGAGCCACGGCCCGAGCGGCCCGTCCGAGGCCGTCGCACCCCACAGGTCGACCAGCACCCGCACGCGTCGGCCGTCGGCCAGCGCCTGCTCGACGCTGCCGGAGACGTCCAGCGCGGCGGGCCCGGACGCGCCGCGGTGGGTCAGCAGCAGCGACCCGGTCGCCCGGTCGAGCTCGCGGCCGTCGGCGTCGACCACGCGGGTCGTCGCGGGCACGGTCAGGCCGGCCAGTTCCCCGCCGAGCCGCCCGTGCAGGGCGGCAAGGTGCGGCAGCGGCGGCGCGAGGTCGTGGCCGAGCCGCGCGGCCAGCTCGAGGCCGAAGCCGGTCGAGCCCGTCGCCGGGACCGAGCGGCCGCCGGTGGCGACCACGACCCGTCGCGCACGCACCGCCGGGGCCCCGTCGCGCAGCACGAGCCAGCCACCGTCGTCGGGCACCACGTCGGTGACCACGGTGCCGTGCTCGCGCTGCACGCCGGCGTCGGCGACCGCCGCATCGATGGCGGCGAGCACGTCGCGAGCACGCAACGGCGCCTCGGGGAAGACCTTGCCGAGCGGCTCGACGACGGTCGGCACACCGCGGCCGGCGAGGAGGCGCCGCAGCGCGTCGCTGCCGAAGGCCCGCAGCACGTTGCGCACGTCGGTGGGCCGCCCGGTGCGGAAGTCCTCGGGGCGCACGTCGGTGTTGGTGACGTTGCAGCGACCCCCACCGGAGACCAGCACCTTGCGCCCGGGCCGGTCCTGGCCGTCCAGCAGCAGCACCGACGGGGCGTCCGGTGCCGCTGGGTGCTCGCTGCCGTCGTCGGCGACCACGCCGCGTGCCCCGAGCGCGGCGAACGTGCCCGCCGCGGAGGCCCCGACGACCACGACGTCGACGTTCACACCCGCGTTCACACCCGCTCCAGCAGCAGTGCGGTGCCGAGTCCGCCACCGGCGCACGAGGCGACGACCGCGAAGCGGCCGCCCTCGTCGTGCAGGCGTCGTGCCGCCGTCGTCAGCAGGCGCGCACCGGTCGCGCCGAACGGGTTGCCGAGGGCGATCGACCCGCCGCGGGTGTTGAGCCGCTCCTCGTCCAGCGGCGCGTGCCCGTCGGCGGCCAGCCGTGCCTGCACGGACAGCACCTGCGCCGCGAAGGCCTCGTGCAGCTCGACCACGTCGACGTCGTCCATCGTCAGGCCGGCACGTCCCAGCAGCCGCGGGACCGCCAGCGCCGGTCCGAGCAGGTGCTCGTCGTACGGGTCGTCGACACCCACGTGCACGACCTCGCGCAGCGCCGCCAACGGCTCGATCCCGAGACGCTCGGCGGCGGCAGCGGTGCCGAGCAGGACGGCCGCCGCGCCGTCGGTGAACCCCGACGCCGAGCCCGCGGTGATGATCCCGCCGAACGCCGGGGCCAGAAGGGACAGCACCTGCGGCGTGGTGTCGGCACGCGGGCCGTCGTCCGCCGTGACGTGCACACCGTCGACCTCGACCGGGACCAGCTCGGGGTCGACCAGCCCGGCCGCCCGCGCCGCGATGGCGCGGGCGTGGCTGCGGGCCGCGTACGCGTCGCTGGCGGTGCGGTCGACACCGAGCAGCTTCGCCGTGCGCTCGGTCGCCTCGCCCATCGACAGGCCGGTCGCGTCGTCCGCCGAGCGCGGGAACTCGATCCGCAGGTCCCGTGGCCGCAGCTCCGCGAGCGCCCGCAGCCGGGCGCGCCCGTCGCGGGCCTGGCGGACCTTCATCACTGTCCGCCGCAGCCCGCGGCCGAGCCGGATCGGGACGTCGGAGAACGTCTCCACACCGCCGGCGACGCCCAGCTCGATGCGCCCGAGCGCCACGGCGTCGGCCACGCCCACCGCGGCCAGCGTGGCCGAGAGCCCGGCCATCGAGGTCGTCCACGCCGGCACGTGCGCAGGCAGCCCGGCGCCGAGCCACGCCGAGCGCGCGACGTTGGAGGTGTCGGTCTCGTGCACGACCGTCCCGAGCGCGACCGCACCGACGTCGCCCGGGTCGACGCCGCTGCGCTCGAGCAGCCCGACCAGCAGCCGACCCGCCAGCTCGTGGGCCTGCAGCGGCGAGTACGCCCCCGCGGCGGCCAGGAACGGGGTCCGAGCACCGTCGAGCAGCAGGGGGGTCTCGGGCACGTCGACGCCTCGGCACGTGGGTGGGAGTGCACGGCACGGTACGCACGCCGACGATCGTTCCGTGCCGGCGCGGTCGTCCGTCGCGTGCCCGTGGCAGACTGGCGGACCGCCACCGACGCCCCGGAGCCACACGTGACCACGACCCGCCACCACTGCGCACACCTGCTCACCGGCGACGCGGCGATGACGCTGCACTCACCGGGCGTGGTGGACGTGGCCGATGGGCGCGTGGCGTGGTCGGGGCCGACGGCGGACGCGCCGGCGCTGCCCGAGGGTGCGACCGAGGTGCGCCACGCCGGCCTGGTCGTGCCGGGGTTCGTCAACACCCACTGCCACACCGCGATGGTCCTGCTGCGCGGCGCGGGGGAGGGGCTGCCGGTGCCACGCTGGCTGGACGAGGTGATGTGGCCACGCGAGTCACGTCTGGTGGCCGACGACGTCGCCACCTCGATGCGCCTCGGCGGCGCGGAGCTGCTGCGCGGCGGGGTCACCACCACGGTCGAGATGTACTTCCACGGTCGCCAGCAGGCCGAGGCCGCCGAGGAGCTCGGCCTGCGTGCACTGGTGACCGCACCGGTGCTGGAGGGCACCGACCACGGCCTGGGCGACGTCGCCGACCAGTTGGCGGCGACCGCCGAGCTCGCCGACGCCTGGAGCGACCACCCGCTGGTCGAGGTCGGGATCGGGCCTCACGCGGCGTACTCGCTGTCACGCAGCGCCCTCGAGCAGGTCGCGGGACTCACCAGCGAGCGGGGGCTGCCGCTGACCATCCACGTCGCCGAGGACGCCGGCGAGGGTGACCAGATCATGGCCCGCACGGGCCTGACGGTGCCGGCCTACCTCGACGAGCTCGGCCTGCTGCAGGGACGGGTCGTCGCCGCCCACTGCGTCCACATGAGCGACGACGACATCGCGCTGTTCGCGCAGCGCGGCGTCGGCGTGGCGCACTGCCCGGGGTCCAACGGCAAGCACGCCTCGGGCATCGCCCGGGTCCGTGAGCTGCGCGCCGCGGGCGTCCCGGTCGGCATCGCCACGGACGGCCCGGCGTCGTCCAACCGCCTCGACGTGCTCGAGGAGGCCCGCCTGGCGATGCGCTACGCCCGCCTGCGCGACCACGACGCCACGGCGCTGCCCCACGTCGAGGCGCTGCGCATGCTGACCAGCGAGGCCGCCGACGCGATGGGCCGCCCCGACCTCGGACGACTGCTGCCGGGCAGCCGCGCCGACCTGGTCCACGTCGACGTGGAGCACCCGGGCGCCGGGCCCACGACCGGCCCGCAGGACCACCTGACGCACCTGGTCTGGGGCGGCGGGGCCGACGCGGTGCGCGACGTCTGGGTCGAGGGCCGGCAGGTCGTCGCCGACGGTGAGGTGCTGGGCGTGGACCGGGCGGCACTCGCCGGGGAGCTCGACCGCATCGCCGCGCGCCTGGCGGGCTGAACGGGGAAGCCACCGCGCGACCGGGGCGTTCGACCCGACCGAGCCCCTGACAGGATTCGAACCTGCGACCGGCGGGGTAGAAACCCGCTGCTCTGATCCACTGAGCTACAGGGGCGAGGGCGCGGACCATACGCCAACCGACGACCGGGACACGACGTGACCGAGCAGCAGCGTGACCGCGGCGCGGTGGCCCGGCTCGTGGTCCTCGGCCTGCTGGTGGTCGCCGTCGGGGGCTTCCTGCTGCTACGTCCCGAGCTGGTCGGCGACACGCTCGCAGAGGTCCGCGGGCTGGTCGAGCGCGCCGGCCCGTGGGGACCCGTGGTCTACGTCGGCGCCTACGCGGTGCTGACGGTCCTGCTCGTTCCCGGCTCGCCGCTGACGGTCGCGGCCGGGGTGCTGTTCGGCCCCTTCGTCGGCACGGGGCTGGCGGTGGTCGGCGCGTCGCTGGGTGCCACCGGTGCGTTCCTGTGGGGGCGTCGCCTCGGGCGTGACGGCGTCGCCCAGGTCGCCGGCGACGGCGTGCAGCGCGTCGACCGCTGGCTCGCCGGTCGCGGCGTGACCGCGGTGCTGTACCTGCGACTGCTGCCGATCGTGCCGTTCAACCTGTCGAACCCCGCCGCGGGGGTCACCTCGATCCGGCTGCGCGACTTCGTGGTCGGGACCGTGCTCGGCATCGTGCCCGGCACGTTCGCGTTCGCCGCGCTCGGCGGCTCGATCGACGACCTCACCTCGCCGACGTTCCTGTCGGCGCTGGGACTGCTGGTCGTCCTGGCCGTCGGTGCGCCGCTGGTCGAGCGGCGTGTCCGCGCGCGCCGGAGTGAAGCGTCGTAGCGACTCAGGCCCCGGCGCGCCCGGCAGTGCGTCGCACGGTCACGACCAGCGCGACCAGCGGGGGCAGCAGGAAGACCAGCCCGAGCAGCGCCGCCACCTGCGGGTCACGGCCCACGAACGGCTCGAGCACGACCGGCAGCATCGGGATCCCCGCGCCGACGGCCAGCGACGTGCCGTACTGCGACCACGACACGAGGAACCCGAGCAGCAGGGCCACCGCAAGGGTCGGGGCGACCGCGGGCAGCGTGACCCGCAGCAGCACCCGCCACGGGGATGCACCGAGCGTCGCTGCGGCCTCCTCCAGGCGCCGCACGCGCGGCCCGAAGGCCGGGGCGAGCACCACCACGACGTACGGCAGCACCGCGACGAGGTGCGCCAGCACCAGCCCGGTCCGGGTGTCGGCCAGGCCGAGGCGCAGGAACCACTCGACCAGCCCGGTGCCGACGGCGTAGGGCGGGACCAGCAGCGGCAGCGCCAGCAGCACCAGCACGACCACGCGGCGACGGGGTGGTGCGTCGGCGAGCCAGCGCGCCGCGGGCCAGCCGAGCAGCAGCGCGACCGCGACGGTCGCCGCCGCGACCAGCAGCGCGTTGCCCGTGGCCTCCAGTACCCGGGTCCCGGGGGACAGCAGCACGTCGAGCGCTCGTGTGCCGTACTCCTGCGGCAGCAGCGCCGGGGCCTGCCAGCGGTCGGCGACGGCACGCAGCGGCAGCAGCAGCAGCGGCACGCCGACGAGCACCGCGAGCACGCCCGCCAGCACCCGCCCCGAGCGCCCGCCGCGGGTGCGCGCCCCGGCCGCGGCCGTCGGCCCCCCACCCAGCGCCCGGCGCAGCGCCGCGTCGAGGCGCGCGTCGTCGACCCCCGCGCGCCGGCTCACGCCGCACCGCCGTCGCCGCGCACCCGCACACCGTCGAGTCGGCGCACCAGCACGCCCGCGACGACCGCCAGCAGCAGGGCGGCCAGGGAGGCCAGCAGCAGCGCGACCGCGGCGTCGGCCTGGCCGCTCAGCCCACCGAGCCGCGTCGCGCGCAGGGCGTAGGCCGGCACGGTCAGCGGCGTCGTCGGTCCGAGCACCGCCGGCACGGCGAGCGAGCCGAGCACGAACGCCGCGACCACGGTCGCACCGAGCACCACCGGCGCGCGCACGGCCGGCCACACCACGTACCGCAGGCGCGCCACCGCACCTGCTCCGAGCGTCGCTGCGGCCTCCTCGCGCCGGGCGACGTCGCCGTCCCACGCGGCGAGCACGAGCAGCGCGAGGAACGGCACCTCCTTGACCACGTAGACCAGCACCATCCCGATCCCGAGGCGGTCGCGCACGACCACGGGCAGGCCGTCGACGACGCGGTCGGCCAGCGCCCCGGGGCCGAGCCACAGCACCACCAGCACCGCGACCAGCAGGTGGGGCACGAGCACGGGCAGCGAGACCACGGCCTGGACCAGCGCCCGGCCACGCAGCAGGGCCGCGACCGGCAGCGCGAGCAGCACCGACAGGACCGTGGACACCAGCGCGACCCCGAGCGTGAACAGCACCGCCCGTGCGAACGCCGGGTCGGACAGCACGCGCGCCCACGCGTCCAGCGACGCCGCGTCGCCCGGCAGCGGCGCGACCGAGGTGCGCAGCGCCCCCGCCAGCGCACCGCCGAACAGGCCGAGCACGACGACCAGCGCCGGCAGCACCGGCCCCCACGACCTCACGACCGCCACGGACCTGCTCCACTGCGCGGGGACGGACGGGACGTGCGATGGCGCTGGACCAGCGGGTGCGTGGGCTGCTCGGGCCCGTGCTCGACCGCCTCGCGGGCGCCCTGGCCGCGCGGGGTGCCAGCGCCGACGCCCTCACGCTGGTCGGTCTCGTGCTCGCGCTGGCAGCCGCCACTGCGCTGTCGCAGCGCCTCTGGCTCGTCGCGACGGTCCTGTGGCTGGTCTCGCGCCTCGCCGACGGACTCGACGGCCCGCTCGCCCGCCGCAGTGGCGGCGGCACGGACCTCGGTGGCTTCCGGGACGTCGTCGCGGACTTCCTCGCGTACGGCGCCTGGGTCGTCGCGCTCGGCGTCGCGCTGCCGGGCGCCCGCGTCGCGTGCCTCGCGCTGCTGCTGGCGTACTACGTCAACGGCACGGCGTTCCTGGCGCTGTCCTCGATCGCGGAGCGCCGTCGCCAGCGCGTGGCCGACGACGGTCGCAGCCTGCAGTTCGTGGGAGGGCTCGCGGAGGGCACCGAGACGATCACGGTGCATGCGCTGCTGGCCCTGCTCGCTCTGGGCGCGCCCGGGACCGTCGTGCCGCTGCTGTGGGTCTGGACGGCCGTGGTCGCGGTCACCGTCGCGCAGCGCGTCGCGCACGCGACGCGGGTGCTGGGCGACTGAGCTCACCTCCACGGGCGTCGCAGCACCCGCGCCGCGCCGAGCACCGGCCGTGCCAGCCGGCGCGTGCGCGGCGACAGGAAACGCTCCCGCAGGACCTCGTTGGCCGCCTTGCCGGGGCCCTCGGCGAACGTCGGGTAGGCGATCGTGGTGCCCCCGACGTCGCGCAGGGTCGCGCCCTGCGTGACCCATGCGGTCAGCGCCCCGACGACGTCCCCGGCGCGGTCGCCGACGACCGTGCCACCGACGAGGCGGTCGCGCGGGCCGGCGACCAGGACCACGGTGCCCTCGGCGACCTTGGACGCGATCGCGCGGTCGAGCCGCGCGAGGTCGAAGCGCGCCACGGTGACGTCGTCCCCGTACCGCTGCCGTGCCTGCTCGACCGAGAGCCCGACGCGCCCGACCTCGGGGTCGGTGAAGGTCGCCCACGGCACCACGTCGGCGTCGAAGCGCCGGCGCAGCCCGAACAGCGCGTTGGTCACCACCAGGCCCGCCTGCGCGCCGGCGGCGTGGGTGAAGGGCAGCAGCCCGGTGACGTCGCCCGCGGCGAACACGCCGTCGACGCTGGTGCGCAGCGTGTCGTCGACGACCACGTGGCCGCGGTCGGACGTCGTGACCCCGACGGTTCCCAGACCGAGCCCGTCGGTCACCGGCGCGCGGCCCGCCGCGACCAGGATGCGGTCGAACGGCACGGTCTCCTCGGCACCGTCGCCGTCGGCGGGTGCGACCACGAGCACCGGCCCGTGCGGCCCCTCGTCGACCCGGACGCCCTTCGTGCCCGTGCGCACGTCGACGCCGTCGCGGCGCAGCGCCGCCTCGACCAGCGTCGCGGCCTCGGGCTCCTCCTTGCCGAGCAGCGCGGGCAGGAACTCGACCAGCGTGACGTCGCTGCCGAGCCGTGCGAACGCCTGGCCGAGCTCGCAGCCGATCGGGCCGCCGCCGAGCACCACCAGTCGGCGTGGCAGCTCGCGCAGCTCCCACAGCGTGTCGGAGATCAGGGGATCGGCGTCGGCGAGGCCGTCGACCGGCGGCAGCGTCGGGCGCGAGCCCGTGGCCAGCAGCACGTTGCGGGTGCGCAGCACCGCGCTCCCGCCGCCCTGCAGGTCGACCGCGACACGGCCCGGGCCGGCGAGCCGACCGCGGCCGGCGAGCACGGTCACGCCCTCGCGCTCGAGCCGCTCGGGCGAGTCGTGCGGGGCGATGGCGTGCTGGCTCGCGTGGACCGCGTCCATCACGCGCCCGAGGTCGACGTCGAGCTCGGCGGTGCCCAGGCCGAAGCGGTCGGCGGTGCGCGCGTCGTGGGCGACACGCGCGGCGGACAGCAGCGCCTTGGACGGCACGCAACCGGTCCACAGGCAGTCGCCACCGGTGCGGTCCTCCTCCACGAGCACCACGCGGGCGCCGACGCCGGCGGCGCCGACGGCGGTCACCAGTCCCGCGGTGCCGCCACCGATCACGACGAGGTCCTGCGGGCGGTCGGGCACGGTGGTCATGTGGTCTCCGGGTCGGGAAGGCGCCAGGGGTCGGGCAGGTCGACGGCGACGTCGGCGCCCGTCACCGGGGCGTCGGTCGGTGCGACGTCGGCGACCAGCGTGGTGCCGTCAGCGGCACGCAGGTCGACGCGCACGTGGCTGCCGACGAAGCGGGTGGCCACGACGGTGGCACGCAGCGGGCCGCGGCCGAGCACGACCCGCTCGGGACGCACGGCGATGGTCGCCGGCCCGTCCGGGCCCGCCATCGGCAGGCGGCCGCCTGCCACCGCCAGCACCCCGGCGCGCACGTCGCCGTGCAGCAGGTTCGACGCGCCGACCAGCCGTGCGACCGCGCCGCTGGCGGGCCGCTGGAACAGCTCCTCGGGCGGGGTGTGCTGCACCAGGCGGCCCTCGACGACCACGGCGACGGCGTCACCGAGCTCGGCGGCCTCGGCCCGGTCGTGGGTGACGTACAGCGTCGTGACGCCGGCGGTGACCTCGGCCAGCAGCGCCCGCAGGTCCTCGCGCCGGTCGGGGTCGACCGCGGCGAGCGGCTCGTCGAGCAGCAGCACGGGGGGGTGGACGGCGAGGGCGCGGGCAAGGTTGACGCGCTGCTGCTCGCCGCCGGACAGCCCGTGCACGGGCAGGTCGGCGGTGCCGCCGAGCCCGACGCGGTCCAGCAGCTCCACCGCCCGTCGGCGCCGCTCGGGCCGCGGGACGCGCACCATCTCGAGCCCGAACGCGACGTTGTCGGCCACGGTGCGGTCGGGGAACAGTCGCGGCTCCTGGAACACCACCCCGACGCCACGCCGGTGCGCCGGCACGTCGGTCAGGTCACGGCCGTCGACCAGCACGCGGCCGGCCGCGGCGGGCGTCAGGCCCGCGACGACCCGCAGCAGGGTGGTCTTGCCCGCGCCGGAGGGTCCGATCACCGTGGTCGTCGTCCCGACCGGCACCACCAGGTCGACGTCACGCAGCACCGCGACACCGCCGGGTGACGCGGCCACGCCCTGCAGCGCCAGCCCTGCAGCGGCCGCGGTCGTCCCCGCACCGCGGCGGGTGCGCTCGGTCGTCGCCCCGGGCGTCGGTGTCTGGTCGCTCACTGCCGGAGCACCTCGTCGAGCCAGCGCTGGTCGAGCTCGGTCACCCGGTCGGCCGGCAGCTCCTCCAGCAGCGTGCCGTAGTCCTCCAGCAGGTACGGCGAGCCGGTCGCCTCGACGAACAGCTCCCGGTCGGCCGGCTCCAGCCGGTCGAGGTCGAGCACCGTCGGCACGCCGAGCACGGACGGGTCGGCCTTGATCGCCTGCAGCCGGGGGGAGAGCAGCAGGTCCGCCACCACCAGTGCCCCCTCCACGTGCGCGGCGTTCGCCGGGATCGTGACGTAGCTGACGTTCTGGAGCGTCCCGGTGTCGAGCACGAACGGACGCGCGCTGTCGGCGAACTGCCCCTGGGCGACGGCCGTCTCCACGAACGCCGGGTCGTAGCTCATCGCCAGGTCGACCTCGCCGTTGGCGAACAGAGCGTTGAGCTCGGCCTCGTTGGCGGGGAACGCCTCCCCGCCCCGCCACAGCAGCGGCGTGAGCTCGCGCAGGTACGCGAACGCCTCGTCCTCGCCGAGCGCCTGGACGACCTGGCGCACGAACGCCGCGCCGGTGAAGTCCGGCGGCGCCGGGTAGGTCACGCGCCCCGGGTTCTCGCGGGCGTACGCGAGCAGGGCGTCGAAGTCGCTCGGCGGCTCGGGCACCACGGCGCTGTCGTGGGCGTAGACGAACAGCGCCCGGCTCCATGGCGACTCCTGCCCGTCGACCGGCACGCCGAAGTCGGTGTCGACCGTCGCCGGGTCGACGAACGCGGCGTTCGGCAGGGCCGGCGCCCAGTCCTCGAGCCACAGGCCGACCTCGCGCCCGTTGGCGAAGTTCGCGCCGTTGATCCAGATCAGGTCGACGGAGCCCTCGTCCTCGCCGGCGCGGACCTCGGCCAGAACCCGGTTGACCGCGTCGGCGGTGTCGGTCAGCTCGACCCGCTCCAGCGTCACGCCGCGCTCGGCCGCGGCCGGCACGACGTGCTCGTCGATGTACGCGTTGATGCGGGCGTCGCCACCGAACAGCCACCACTGCACGACCTGGCCCTCGGCGGCGGCCTCCACGGCGTCGAAGTCCTCGAGGGCCACCGTGGCCTCGTCGTCGCCACCACCCCCGCACGCAGCCAGCGCCAGCAGCAGCACGCCCAGCAGGGGCAGCAGGCGGTCAGGGTGCATCGGCGTGGTCCGGTCGGTCGGGTGGCCGCGCGTCGGCCGGTGCGCCCCGTGGCGCCCCGACCAGCCAACCACGTCGCTGGCCGCGGACATTCCGCACCACCTCAGCGCTGTGGCAGCACGCGCGACTGGATCTCCATCACCAGCATCGGCAGCAGCGCGGCGGCCCCGGCGAGCGCCCACTGGGACCCGGACAGGGCGACGGTCTCGAACAGCCCCTGCATGAACGGGACGTGCACGACCGTGACCTGGACGGCCAGCACAAGCCCGATCGCGCCCCACACCCAGCGATTGGTGAACAGGTGGCGCGAGAACACGCCCTCCCGCGCGCCGCGCACGGCCAGCACGTTGCCGAGCTGCAGCATGACGAAGGTGGTGAACGCCATCGTCGTGGCCGTCTCGTCACCGCTGCTGGCCAGCACCCAGAGCGTGACCGCGGTCATCACCAGGGCCGTGGGGAACAGCGACCCGAGCACACGGCCGTCGAGGATCGAGCGGTCGGTGTCGCGCGGCGGGCGCTGCATCACGTCCTGGTGGGGACGGTCGACGCCGAGCGCCATCGCGGGGGGACCGTCGGCGATGAGGTTGACGAACAGGATCTGCAGCGCCGTGAACGGCGACGTGAGCCCGAGCACACCGGCGGCCAGGATCGTGGTGATCGCGGCGAGGTTGGTCGTCAGCTGGAAGCGCACGAACGTCACGATGTTGTCGTAGATCGTGCGGCCGCGCTCCACGGCCGTGACGATCGTGGTGAAGTCGTCGTCGGCGAGGACCATGTCCGCGGCCTGCTTGGTGACCTCGGTGCCGGCGATGCCCATCGCCACGCCCACGTGCGCGCGGCGCAGTGCCGCCGCGTCGTTGACGCCGTCGCCGGTCATCGCCACGACCTCGTCGTTGGCGCGCAGCGCGTCGACGATGCGGACCTTGTGCTCGGGGGAGACGCGGGCGCACACGCCGATCGCGCCGATGCGTTCGGCGAGCTCGTCGTCGTCCATCGCGTCGAGGTCGCGGCCGGTCACGACCTCGCCGTCGATGCCGATCTCCCGGGCGATCGCGGCCGCCGTCGCCGGGTGGTCGCCCGTGATCATCTTCACGGTCACGCCGGCACGCGCGCACAGCGTGATCGCCTCGGCGACGCCGTCGCGCGGCGGGTCGACCATCGCCACCAGCGCCTGGAGCACCAGGTCGCCGGCGACCACCTCGGCGACATCGTCCGGCTCCTTGGGAGCGGCACCGTCGAGCCGCCGCGAGGCCACCGCGAGCACGCGCCGCCCGTGCTCGGCGTACTCCGCCAGCGCGGCGTCGACCCGGGCGCGACCGTCGTCGTCCAGTGGCTCGGGACCGTCCGCGGTCGCCAGGTGGGTGCAGCGCTCCAGCAGGACGTCGGGGGCGCCCTTGACGGCCACCAGCACCTGCTTGCCGCCCACCGCCGGCACGGTGGCCATCAGCTTGGTCGCCGAGTCGAACGGCAGCTCCGCGCCGCGGGGCGCCTGCTCGCGCAGCGCGTCGGTGTCCACCCCGGCCGCCCGTGCGGCCAGCAGCACCGCGACCTCGGTCGGGTCGCCGACGTGCTCCTCGCCCTCGCCGCCGAGCGTCGCGTCGCTGGCGTGCGTGGCGAGCTCCAGCGCCTCGACGAGCCCCGGGCCGGGGTCCTCGACACGTCCGTCCTCCACGGCCACGGGCTCCCCGGCGTGCCAAACCGAGACCGGCGTCATCCGGTTCTGCGTCAGGGTGCCGGTCTTGTCGGTGCACACCACGGTGGTCGAGCCGAGCGTCTCGACCGACGCCAGGCGGCGCACGATCGCGTTGCGCTTCGCCATGCGCGACACGCCCACCGCCAGCGTCACGGTGACCACGGCGGGCAGGCCCTCGGGGATCGCGGCCACGCCGAGCGCGACGGCCTCCAGCAGCGCCTCGCCGATCGGCACGCCGCGCAGCAGCGCGATGCCGAGCACGAACGCGACCGCCACGAGCACGACCCAGATCAGGCGCTTGCCGAGCTCGTCGAGCTGACGCTCGAGCGGGGTGGTCGTGTCGACCGTGGTCGAGAGCATCTCGGCGATGTCGCCGACCTCGGTGTCCATGCCCGTCGCGGTGACGAGCAGCTCGACGCGGCCGCGCACCAGCGTGGTGTTCATGAACAGTTCGCTGGCCCGGTCGCCGATCGCGACGTCGTCGCCCTCGACCGGCTCGACGCGCTTGTCGACGGGAACCGACTCGCCGGTCAGCATCGCCTCGTCGACCGACGCAGCACGTGCGACCAGCACACGTCCGTCGGCCGGCACCTGGTCACCCGCCTCGAGCAGCACCACGTCGCCGGGCACCAGCGCGTCGGCGTCGACGTCCACGGCACGCCCGTCGCGACGCACGGTCACGTGCAGCGACAGCATCCCCTCGAGTGCCGCCAGCGCGTCCTCGGCGCGGCCCTCCTGGACGTACCCGAGGATCGCGTTGAGCAGCAGCACCACGCCGATGACGATCGCGTCCCGGAGGTCGCCGACGGCACCGGCGAGGACCGCGGCACCGGCGAGCACGCCGATCAGCGGGTTCGTGAACTGGTCGACGAAGCGTCGCCACGCCGGCCGGCGCTCGGGCTCGGCCAGGCGGTTGGGGCCGTGCTCGTCGAGCCGGCGTGCGGCCTCGTCGCCGGACAGGCCGCGGTCAGCGTCGACGTCCAGGCGCTCGGCGACCTCGTCGGCCGTCAGCGCGTGCCACAGCACGTCGTCCGCCGGCGTCTCGGCCGTGTCGGCTGTGGGGGAGGAGCTCACGGGGTGTCCGCTCGTCGGTCGGTGCGTGACGCACCGTCAGCGACGAGGTCTCCCCACCACCGGTCGGTGGCCAGCGCCCCGGGCCCGTTGGCGGACCGTGCTGTCGTGACGCTGCGGACGGGGTACTCCCCTCGACCGGACGCAGGCTACGCCCGATCGGCGCACCCGCACCGTCCGGACGAACCTCCCGCGGACCTCGAATCGAGCGGGTGATGGGAATCGAACCCACATGACCAGCTTGGAAGGCTGGGGCTCTGCCATTGAGCTACACCCGCGTGTGGACCAGCCTATGCAGGTCCGTGGTCGGGGCGGCCGGATTCGAACCGGCGATCTCCTGCTCCCAAAGCAGGCGCGCTGGGCCAAGCTACGCCACGCCCCGTCGGGGGCCGGAGGCTACCCATCCGCACACCGACCACCGCCGAGTGGCGTCGACGGCCGGCGCGTGCCACCCTCGGCGCTCCGAGGCCGGGGTTCACCCGGCCATTCGTGCGCGCCGACCACCATGGCAGGACCGATGAAGACGACCCTCGAGAACGTCGACCCGACCACCGTCACGCTGACCGTGGAGGTCGAGCCCGAGCGCGTGCGCAAGGCGTTCGCCGCCGCCGCCAAGGAGCTGGCCAAGCAGGTCAACGTCAAGGGCTTCCGCCCCGGCAAGGCTCCCCGCCGCCTCATCGAGCAGCGGCTCGGCGAGGGCGCGGTCGCCCAGCAGGCGCTGGAGCCGTCGATCAACGAGTTCTACGGCGAGGCGCTCGAGGAGGTCGAGCTGGCCCCCGTCGCGATGCCCGAGATCGACGTCGAGAACATCGTCTTCGACGAGGACGAGGGCTGCCGCTTCACCGCGACCATCCAGGTCCGCCCCGAGTTCGACCCGCCCGAGCACACCGGCATCGGCGTGACCCACCCCGAGTGGGACGTCGACCAGGACGCCGTCGACGCCGAGCTGCAGGAGCTGCGCGAGCGCTTCGCCGAGGTCGACGTCGTGGAGCGCGCCGCCGCGAAGGGCGACTACGTCACGATCGACCTGACGTTCTCGGTCGACGGCGAGGTCCAGGAGGACCAGGCCGTCGAGGACGCGATGTACGAGGTCGGCTCGCAGGGCGTCACGCCGAAGCTGGACGAGGAGCTGGTCGGCGCGTCGGCCGGTGACGAGCTGACGTACACCGACGACCTGCCGGAGGACTACCCGGAGATCGGCGGCAAGGAGGCGGAGTTCACCGTCGCCGTCAAGGACGTGCGCGCCAAGACCCTGCCGGAGCTCGACGACGACTTCGCGATCACGGCCAGCGAGCACGACACCATCGCCGAGCTGCGCGACGGCGTGCGCAAGGACCTGCTGCGTCGCTCGATCTCCGAGGCACGCCACGGTGCACGCGGCCGCGTGCTGGAGGCCTACCTGGCACTCGTCGACGTGCCGCTGCCGCAGGCGATGGTCGACAACGAGATCCAGACCCGCGTGCACCAGGTCGAGCACCAGGCGCAGCGCTTCGGCGTCGAGCCAGAGCAGCTGTACGAGATGCAGGGCACCACGGCCGAGGAGTTCGAGCAGGAGGCGCGCACCGAGGCGACCAACAGCGTCAAGGCGCAGCTGGTCCTCGACGAGCTCGCCGAGCAGCTCGGGCTGGACGTGACCGACCAGGACGTGTCCAACGAGATCGTGCGCCACGCCCAGTCCAACGAGATGCAGCCGCAGCAGGTCGCCGAGATCATCCAGCAGCAGGGCTCGGTCGGCGCACTCGTCGGCGACGTGCTGCGTCGCAAGGCGATCGACGCGCTCATGGACGCCGCCCTGCTCGAGGGCGCCCCGCCAGAGGACCTGCTGGTCGAGCTCGGTCTCGCGCCCGGTGAGGACGACGAGCCGGTCGACGAGGCCGCGGCCGCCCGCGCCGTCGCCGCACAGGCCGAGGCGGCCCAGGCCGCCGCGGTCGCCGAGGAGGCGCTCGAGCAGGACGCCGACGCCCCGGGCGACGACCCGGGCGACGACGTCGACGATGTCGACGACTCCTCCGACGCGTCCTCGGACGACGAGGAGGAGTGACCGGGGGCCGCGCAGGCGGGGTGCGTCGACCGGACGCAAGCCCCCGCCTGCCGGTCGCGCGGCGTGGTTACGCTGGCCGTCCGACGTCACAACGGCAGGAGCCGGCGTGCTGGACCCGACGAACTACATCATCCCGCAGGTGGTCGAGCAGACCAACCGCGGTGAGCGCTACTCCGACATCTACTCGCGGCTGCTGTCGCAGCGGATCATCTTCCTCGGCACGCCGGTCAACGACGAGGTCGCCAACCTGATCATGGCGCAGATGCTCCACCTCGAGTCGGAGGACCCCGACAAGGACATCGCGCTGTACATCAACAGCCCGGGTGGCTCGATCACCTCGCTGTTCGCGATCTACGACACGATGAACTACATCCGGCCGGACGTCACCACGATCTGCATGGGCCAGGCCGCCTCCGCGGCCGCCGTGCTGCTCGCCGCCGGCGCCAAGGGCAAGCGCTTCGCGCTGCCGCACTCGCGCATCCTGCTGCACCAGCCGTCCGGCGGGGCGCAGGGCCAGGCCTCCGACATCGAGGTCGTCGCCCGCGAGATCCTGCGCATGCGCGACCTGCTCAACGAGCTGCTCGCCGACGCCACCGGGCAGACCGCGGAGAAGATCGGCGACGACACCGACCGTGACTTCGTCCTGACCGCCGAGATGGCCAAGGACTACGGCATCGTCGACGAGATCATCGAGGCGCGCTCCCGCACGGAGATGGACGTGCGCTGACGCGCACGCCCCTCTGCACGCCCCCTCCACGCCGCTGGTGCGTCGAGGGGGCGTGGTCGTCCGGCCGTCGTTACCATCACCGTCCGACGGCGGGGAGCGCGGCGCATGGCGAAGTTCGGTGAGGGCGGGGACCTGCTGAAGTGCTCCTTCTGCGGCAAGTCCCAGAAGCAGGTCAAGAAGCTCATCGCGGGCCCCGGCGTGTACATCTGCGACGAGTGCATCGACCTGTGCAACGAGATCATCGAGGAGGAGCTCGCCGAGCCGGTCGACCTGCCGCTGGACGAGCTGCCCAAGCCGCGTGAGATCAACGCGTTCCTCGACGACTACGTCGTCGGGCAGGTGCCGGCCAAGCGCACCCTCGCCGTGGCGGTCTACAACCACTACAAGCGCGTGCGCCTCGGCACCCGCACCAGCGCCGACGGCGTCGAACTGGCCAAGTCGAACATCCTGCTGCTCGGGCCGACCGGCTCCGGCAAGACGCTGCTGGCCCAGACGCTCGCCCGGCTGCTCAACGTGCCGTTCGCGATCGCGGACGCCACGGCCCTGACCGAGGCCGGCTACGTCGGCGAGGACGTCGAGAACATCCTCCTCAAGCTCGTCCAGGCCGCCGACTTCGACGTCAAGAAGGCCGAGACCGGGATCATCTACGTCGACGAGGTCGACAAGATCGCACGCAAGGGCGACAACCCCTCGATCACCCGTGACGTGTCCGGCGAGGGCGTCCAGCAGGCGCTGCTGAAGATCCTCGAGGGCACCGTCGCGTCCGTGCCGCCGCAGGGCGGACGCAAGCACCCCCACCAGGAGTTCCTGCAGGTCGACACCTCGAACATCCTGTTCATCTGCGGTGGCGCGTTCGCCGGCCTGGAGCGCGTCGTCGAGCAGCGGCTCGGCCGCGGCGGCGTCGGGTTCGGCGCCGAGGTGCAGTCGGTCAAGGACAAGGACCTCGGCCACCTGCTCAACCAGGTGCTGCCGGAGGACCTGCAGCGGTTCGGCCTGATCCCGGAGTTCATCGGCCGCCTGCCCGTGATCACCTCGGTGCAGCCGCTGGACCGCGAGGCGCTGGTCGACATCCTGACCGGCCCCAAGAACGCGCTGGTCAAGCAGTACCGCCGCATCCTGGAGATGGACGGCGTCGAGCTCGAGTTCGAGGACGAGGCGCTGGAGGCGATCGCCGACCTGGCGATCCTGCGCAAGACCGGCGCCCGCGGGCTGCGGGCGATCCTGGAGGAGGTCCTCCAGAACGTGATGTTCGACCTGCCCTCGCGCGACGACGTGCAGCGCTGCGTGATCACCGCGGCCACGGTGCGCGAGAAGGCCAACCCGACGCTGGTCCCGCACGGCGCCCTGCGCGAGGTCGACCCGCCCGAGGAGAAGTCCGCCTGACCCTGACCCGAGAGATTCCGGGTCATCCCTGAGGCCGCGTCGTTGACGCGGCCTCGCTGCTGGGCGACGGTCGTGGTCGACACCAGGAGCCCCCGTGGAGACCACCGTCGAACGTGCGCTGGAGCGCTGGGTCGAGGCCGACGTCCTCGACCACGGCAGCGCCGAGCGCATCCGTCAGTTCGAGCAGGCGCGCGACGAGCCCGCCGAGCCCGACGAGGGCCGTGACCGCGGCTGGCTCGCCGAGGGCATGGCCTACGTCGGTGCCGCGCTCGCGCTCGGCGCCGCGGGGCTCGTGCTCGGCGACGTCTGGGACGACCTCGCCGCAGCCGGGCGCCTGGGCGTCGCCGCCGTCGCCACGGGCCTGCTCGTGCTGGCCGCGACCGTCCTGCGCGACCACGCCCGCGGACCGGCGCACCGGCTCTGCACCCTGCTGTCCGCGCTGGCCGTCCTCGGCTGGGCCGCGACGGTGACGCTCGGGCTGCAGGCCAGCGTGGACCCCTCCGCCGACCTGGTGGCGCTGGTCGTCGGGCTCGCGACGCTCGGTCCGGCGGCGCTGCTGCACCGGGTCAGGGCCTCGTGGCCGACCACGCTGGTGCTCGGCGGTGCGGTGGTCACCACGGTCCTCGGCGCCCTGGCGGTGGCGACGCCGCAGCTCGACGCGCCGCTGGTCGGCATCACGCTGGCTGGCCTGGGGCTGGCCTGGGCGGCGCTCGGCTGGTCCGGGCACCTGCGGCCGCGCACGCCGGTCGAGGTCACCGGCCTGCTCGCCGGTGGCGTCGGGTGCCAGGTGCTGGCCTTCGAGGCACCCGTGCTCGGGGCGAGCGTCGCGCTCGTCGTGGCGCTGGCGGCGGTGGCCGTCGGGGTGTCGGAGTCCCGCACCGCCCCCGCGGCGCTCGGCGGGCTCGGGCTGACGATCTTCGCGCCCCAGCTGGTCGTCGAGCTGCTCGGTGAACAGGTCGGCGGGCCGCTCGCGCTGCTCGTGGCCGGCCTCGGCCTGGTCGGGGTCGCGGTCCTGCTCCTGCGCCGCACGGAGGTGCTGTCGTGACCGATGCCGAGCCCACCGCCCTCGCGCGCCGGACCGGGCCGGTCGTGGCCGCCGTCGCCCTGCTGCTCACCGCCGGCCTGCTGGCCTGGGTCGCCATCGGCGAGAGCGACGTGCAGCTGCCGCTGGCCGAGGCCCCGTACATCGTGCCCGCCGAGATCGTCCTGCTCGACGCCGAGGAGGGCTGCGTGGTCCTCGTCGACGGTGCGGGCGAGGAGCAGCGCACCTGCGACGAGCGTCTCACGGGTGCCTTCAACGCGTACTGGTCGGGGCAGGAGGTCTGGGTCGACGCACCCGTCGGCCCACTGCTGGTCGACCCCGGCGGCGCCGTCGAGCGCGCCGAGGACGGCGGGCAGGAGTTCGTGGAGCCACCGCGGGACGTCGAGCGCCAGGCCGAGCTCGAGGTGGACGGCGACGTGGTCCGCATCGGCGGCCGCGTGGTGCTGGACCTCGAGGCCCCCCCGGGGCACGGGGTCAACTGGGCCGTGGCCTCGCCCGACGGGGACTGGGTGGTCGCCGACGACCGCGAGGGTCGCGTGCTGGTGGCGCCGGTCGACGGCAGCGCCCCGCCGGCCGTGTGGGGAACGGTCGGGCAGGACTCGTACGTGGACCTGTACGGCGCCGTGCGCTGGGAACCCTGACCCGGCCGGGGCGGTTCGGTCCGTCGGTAGCCTCGCGGCTCGTCCGACGAGACCGCCCGACGAGACCCGCCCGACGAGATCAGGAACGACCGCGTGCGCGACCTGCCCACCGCCTACGAGCCCGCCGACGTCGAGCAGCAGCTCTACGACGACTGGGTCGCCGCGGGCCTGTTCCACGCCGAGCCGGACGACGAGGGCGAGCCGTTCTCGATCGTCATCCCGCCGCCCAACGTCACGGGCTCGCTGCACGTCGGCCACGCGCTGGACAACACCATCCAGGACGCGATCATCCGTCGCCAGCGCATGCGCGGCAGGAACGCGGTGTGGGTGCCCGGCACCGACCATGCCGGCATCGCCACGCAGACGGTCGTCGAGAAGCAGCTCGCCGCCGAGGGGCTGACCCGCCACGACCTCGGCCGCGAGGCGTTCGTCGAGCGGGTCTGGAAGTGGCGCGAGGAGTCCGGCGGCACGATCCTGCGGCAGCTGCGCACGCTCGGCGCGTCGTGCGACTGGGAGCGCGAGGCGTTCACCTTCGACGAGCAGCGCAACGTCGCGGTCGAGAAGGTGTTCATCGAACTGCACGAGCAGGGGCTGATCTACCGCGGCAACCGCCTGATCAACTGGGACCCGGTCGCACACACCGCCCTGTCCGACATCGAGGTCGAGCACGAGGAGGTCACCGGCGAGCTGGTCTCGTTCCGCTACCCGTACGCCGACGACCCGGACGACGGGATCGTCGTGGCCACGACCCGGGCGGAGACGATGCTCGGCGACACCGCGATCGCCGTGCACCCCGACGACGAGCGCTACACCGACGTGGTCGGCCGCCGGGTGCGCCACCCGTTCCAGGACCGCACCATCCCGATCATCGCCGACGACTACGTCGACCCGGAGTTCGGTTCGGGCGCGGTCAAGATCACCCCCGCGCACGACCCGAACGACTACGAGATCGGCCAGCGCCACGACCTGGCGATGCCCACGATCCTCACCCTGCAGGGCACCGTGGTCGACGACGAGTTCGGGGCGGAGTTCGCCGGGCTCGACCGTGTCGAGGCGCGACGGGCGGTCAGGGAGCGGCTCGACGAGCTCGGCCTGCTGGTCGAGGTCACCCCGCACGTGCACAAGGTCGGCCACTCCTCGCGCAGCAGGGCCGTCATCGAGCCGATGCTCTCCGACCAGTGGTTCGTCGCCGTGCGTTCCATGGCGGAGAAGGCCATCGCCGCGGTGCACGAGGGCCGCGTGCGCTTCGTGCCGCCGCGGCTCGGCGAGCAGTTCGTCACGTGGCTGGAGAACCTCCACGACTGGTGCATCTCGCGCCAGCTGTGGTGGGGGCACCGCATCCCGGCGTGGCACCACGACGAGAGCGGCGAGATCCGCGTGCAGTCGGACTCGCCCGGCGACGGATGGACCCAGGACCCCGACGTGCTCGACACGTGGTTCAGTTCGGCGCTGTGGCCGTTCGTGGTGTTCGGCTGGCCGGACGACACGCCGGAGATGCGCGCGTGGTTCCCCACCTCGACGCTGGTCACCGGCTACGACATCAACACCTTCTGGGTGTCGCGCATGGTGATGATGAGCGAGCAGTTCCTCGGGCGCGAGCCCTTCTCCGTGGTGCACAACCACGGGCTGGTGCGTGACGAGCACGGCAAGAAGATGTCCAAGAGCTTCGGCAACGTCATCGACCCGCTGGACCTGGTCGCTGAGTACGGCGCCGACGCGACCCGTTTCGCGCTGTTGCGCTCGGCCGCACCGGGGGCCGACGTGCCGCTCGCGGTCGACTGGGTCGACGGGGAGAAGCGCTTCGCGAACAAGCTGTTCAACGCGGTGCGCTTCGCGCTGTCCAACCTCGAGGGCACCACGCCGGGGGAGCTGCCGCCGGTGGAGCGGCGCACGCTGGACGACCGCTGGGTGCTCTCGCGGCTCGAGGCCGCGCGCGTGGAGGCCGACGCGGCGTACGAGGCGTACGACTGGCCCGTGGTGTGTCGCTCGCTGCGCTCGTTCGCGTGGAACGAGCTCGCCGACTGGTACCTCGAGTCGGTCAAGGTGCGGATCTACGGCGACGACGAACAGGCCGCCGACGATGCCCGGGTGGTGCTCGCGGTCGTGCTCGACCAGCTGCTGCGGCTGCTGCACCCGGTGATGCCGTTCGTCACCGAGGCGCTGTGGCGCGCTCTGACCGGCTCGGAGGGTGGGCAGGACTCGCTGATGGTCGCCGCCTGGCCCGAGTCGGTGGTCGAGCGCGACGCGCAGGCCGAGGAGGCGTTCGGACTGGTCCAGGACCTGGTCACCGAGGTGCGTCGCTTCCGCTCCCAGAACGGTGTCGCCGACTCACGACGCTTCCCGCTGACCGTCGGCACGGACGCGGGCGACCTGCTCGCCCCGCACACCGACCTGCTGCTCGCGCTCGGCGGGCTGGAGGAGGTCGTGTTCGTCGACGAGGCGCCCGAGGAGCCGGGGCTGGCGCGGGTGCTGTTCAGCCGCGGTGCCGCGACGACGCCGTTGGCGGGCCTGATCGACGTCGAGGCCGAGCTCGAGCGACTGCGCCGCGAGCTGGACAAGGCCCACGGGCTGCTCAGGGGCATCGAGGGCAAGCTCGCCAACGAGCAGTTCGTCGCCAACGCACCGGCCGAGGTCGTCGAGCGCGAGCGCGAGCGGCGCAGCGAGACGGTCGACCGCATCGCCGAGCTCGAGGAGCAGGTCGAGGCGCTCGAGGGGCTGCAGTGAACGACCCCTCGACGTTCGCCGCCGCCGAGGCGGCGCTGCTGGCCCGCGGCCGCGGGCGCATGGTCCCCGACCTCGACCGCATCACGCTGCTGCTCGAGCTGCTCGGCCAGCCGCAGCGCGCGTACCCGTCGATCCATGTGACCGGGACCAACGGCAAGGGCTCCGCGGTGCGCATCACCGCGATGCTGCTCGGGGCCGCGGGGCTGTCGGCCGGGACCTACACCTCGCCGCACCTGCAGACGGTGCGCGAGCGGCTCGCGGTGCAGGGCCGGCGCATCGGCGAGGAGGCGTTCGCCGCGCTGTACGACGACGTCGCACCGCTGGCCGGCATGGTCGACGAGCGCAGCGACGACCCGGTGACGTACTTCGAGCTGCTCACCGCGATGGCGTCGTGGTGGTTCGCCGAGCTGCCCGTCGACGTCGGGGTGTTCGAGGTCGGCATGGGTGGCACGTGGGACGCGACCAACCTGGTCCGCGGTGACGTCTCGGTGGTGCAGCCCGTCGACGTCGACCACTCCGAGCTCGGCGACGACCCGGCGACCGTCGCGCGCGAGAAGGCCGGGATCATCAAGCCGCAGGGCGTGCTGGTCTCGGCGGCGCAGCGCCCCGAGGTGCTGCAGGTGCTCGAGCGCCGTGCGGCCGACGTCGGCGCGCAGGTCCGGTTGCACGGGCGTGACCACCTGCTGCTCGACCGCAGCGTCGCGCCCGGTGGGCAGGTCGTGTCCGTGCGCATCATGGGCAGGGAGCTGCGCGACCTGTACCTGCCGCTGCACGGCGCACACCAGGCCGACAACGCCGTGGTCGCGCTGGCCGCGGTGGCGGCGCTGCTCGGTGACCGCTTCGAGGACCTCGACGCCGAGGCGCTGCGCCAGGGTCTGCTGGCCGTGCAGGTCCCCGGCCGCCTCGAGGTCGTCAACCGCGAGCCCACCGTCGTCGTCGACGGCGCCCACAACCCGCACGGCTCGCGTGCGTCGGTCGCGGGCGTGCAGGAGGCGTTCGGCCTGGAGGGCGTCGTGCTGGTGGTCGGCGTGCTGGCTGACAAGGACGTCGCGGGGATCCTCGAGCCGTGGCGCGACGTCGCCCGCCACGTGGTGGTCTGCGCCGCGCCGTCGCCGCGCGCCGTGCCGGTCACCCAGCTGCGGGCGTTCGCCGAGGAGCTGTGGCAGGGCACCGGGGTGGCGGTCGAGGCGGCCACCGACGTGGACGCGGCGCTCGACCTCGCGCACAGCGTCACCGGCGCCGACGACGGGATCGTGGTGGTCGGGTCGCTGTTCACCGTCGGCGCGGCGCGGGACCGCTACCTACCGGTGCTGGACGACGACGACGAGGTCGTCTACGAACCCGAGGACGTCGATGACGACGTGCACGAGGAGCGCTTCGACGCCGCCCTCGACGCGATGATCGAGCGCCTCGACGCCGAACGGGGCTCCGTCGACCCCCGGGACGTGCTGGACGACTGAACCGCGACGCCGGAGCCCGCACGGCGGAACGGGAACGGCGGAACGGGACGCTGGCACGCGGGCAGCACGACACGCCCCGGTGCCGTGTGGCACGGGGCGGTCGTGGCGCTCAGGCTGCTGCGACCTCGTTGCCGGTCGAGCGTCGGTCGTGGGGGTGGCTGGTCAGGACCGTGGTCGTGCCGTCCGGGTTGTCGCGCGTCCAGGTGATGCTGGCGGTGCGCGGGTCGAGCCGGGGTCGCCACCGTTGTCGGTGGACCAGCCGGTGGTGGCGTCTGCACCCCAGGGCGAGGTTGGTGGGTTCGTGGGTGCCGCCCGCGGCCCTCGGGGTGAGGTGGTGCACGTCGCACCAGTCCTCCGGCGCGTCGCAGCCGGGGAAGCGGCAGCCCCGGTCGCGGGCGCGCACGGCTCGTCGCGTGGCGGCCGGGACCTCGTCGGCGTCCTTCAGCTCCGCGAGCGGGTTCCGACCGTCGGTGACCTGCACGAGCAGCTGGGCGTTGTCGGAGAGCAGGTCGGCGAGCCGGGCGGAGAGCACCGGGGCGTCCTGCACCAGCGCTGCGCGCAGGGTGCCGGCGACCGCGGCGGTGGCGTCGGCCACGTCGATGGTGGCGACGAGGCGTGGGCGGCGTGGCGGTGCACTGCCGCTGGTGCTCGCCAGGGCGAGCAGTCCCTCGGCCAGCTGGGCCGGGCGAGGCAGGTCGGGACGCGGCGGCCCGGCGGCGGCCTCCACCGCACCCATCACCGTGGTGATGGCCTCGGCGTCGAGGTCGGCGGTGATGCGCCCGCGACCGTCGGTGGTGAGTTGGGCGACGAGGCGGTTGCGGTCCAGCTCGCGGTCCTCGTCCTCGGCGGCCCGGTCGGGGTCGTGCAGCACGTCGGCGACCATCCAGCGCGCGAGCCGGACCGGGCCGGGCTCGACGGCACCGCCCGCAGCACGGCGACCGGCCGTGCGGGCGACCTCCGCGTCGATGCGTGCGAGTGCCGCGCCGCGGCCCACGCGGCTGGTGGTGCGGGCGACCTGCGCGAGCTCCTGCAGGGTGAGCACACCATGGACTGTGGCATCGACGCTCGCCGGCAGGCGTCGCCGGTTGGCGGCCGCGGTGCGCAGCAGCCCCACCGTCGAGCGGTCGACCCCGGCCTGCAGGTGCAGGAGGTCGTCGGGGGACATGCCGTCGGTCGCCACGGTGCCGCCCCACTCGAGCGTGTCGAGGTACGCGGCGAGCAGTTCGGCCTGCAGTGCCTGGTGGGCGCCACCGAGGTCGCGCAGCAGCGCGGAGGGCGCCACGCGGGCGGGGTCGTAGGTCGTGGCGGACCAGTCGTCGCACGCACGTTGGCCGGCGGGCACCGCCGGGCGGGGCGGCGGTCCGTCGTCGGCGGGGTGCGGGGGCTCGGGTGGGATCTCGTCCATGCACAGGATGCTACCCGGATGGTCGAACGGATGTTCTATTCCGTGCCGTTTCCCTGTGGATGGTGCGTCGATGCACCATCGGGATGCGTCTCGCGCACACGGGGTCGCGATCGTTGTCCGTCGAGGGTGTCGAGGAGGGTGTCGAGGAGGGCGTGGAGGAGGTCGTCGCGTGCTCGGTTCGTGGTCGGTCCGTGGTCGCTACCCGGTCCGTGCGCCACGCGCGGGACGCGCAGGATTGGCCTCCTCGCGCCCCGCGTGCGAGGATGCGGGCTCCCGCACCCCGCACCACCACTGGAGGGCCACCGTGGCCACCGAGACCACCCTCATCCTCGTCAAGCCCGACGGCGTCGCCCGCGGCCTGGTCGGCGAGGTCGTCCGTCGCATCGAGGCCAAGGGCTTCACGCTGACCCGCATGGAGCTGCGCACGATCGCCCGCGAGACCGCGGAGCAGCACTACGCCGAGCACGTCGAGCGCCCGTTCTTCGGCGAGCTGGTCGACTTCATCACGTCGGCGCCGCTGGTCTGCCTCGCCGTCACCGGCGCCAACGCGATCGCCGGCATGCGCCAGCTCGCCGGCGCGACCAACCCGATCGAGGCGGTGCCCGGCTCGATCCGCGGCGACTTCGCGACCGAGATCGGTGAGAACATCATCCACGGCTCGGACTCGCCCGAGTCGGCCGAGCGCGAGCTCGGGATCTTCTTCCCGGACCTCGGCGCCTGACGGACCAGCCGTGACGTTCCACAGGGGCCCGCCGGGGATGCCGGCGGGCCCCTGTGCGTCGGGGGACGGTGGGGGTCGCCGATCCCGGAGCCGCCGTGCCCAGCAGCGATCTCGTCGCACCGTTCCTGCTCGACCCGCCCGCGACGGCGTGCGAGCGCTGCGCGCCGCCGCGTGGTGGCGAGCGGCCCGAGGTGACCTCGCCCGAGGCGGCCTCCCGCCTGCTGGTGCCGGCGCTGGCCGACGCCGACCGCGAGCGCTGCGTCGCGCTGCTGCTCGACACCCGCCACCGCCTCCTCGACCTCGCCACGGTCAGCGTCGGGAGCATCGACCACACTTTCATGGCCCCGCGCGAGGTGTTCCGCGACGCGCTGCTGGGCAACGCCGCCGCCCTGGTCCTCGGCCACAACCACCCGTCCGGCGACCCGGAGCCGTCCGCGGACGACGAGGCGGTGACCCGACGGTTGGCGGAGGCCGGCCGGCTGGTCGGCGTCCGGCTCCTCGACCACCTCGTGGTGGGCGGCCGGCGCTGGACCAGCCTCGCCCGGCGTGGGCTGCTGGGCTAGTTCCACGTGTGCGCCGACGCAACCGACCGAGCCGTCGTCGTGGGCGCACGCGGGTCCCGTCGCTATCCTGCGCTCGACCGTCGGGGCCGCCCCGCGTGCCTCGACGGCACGGACCGGCACCCGGCACGCCGGATCCCACCGGCCTCCCCCCGAACCGCTCCACGCTCCGTGGAACGGACGCCCATGATCGACGGGCGGGATGCACCGCACGCGAAGCGCACAGGATCACCCATGGCTGGCAGCACCTTCCAGTTCCTCGGCCGCGACATGGCCGTCGACCTCGGTACCGCGAACACACTGGTGTACGTCCGCGGTCGCGGCATCGTGCTCAACGAGCCGTCCGTGGTGGCGATCAACACCAAGAACGGTGCGATCCTCGCGGTCGGCTCGGAGGCCAAGCGCATGATCGGGCGCACGCCCGGGCACATCATGGCGCTGCGCCCGCTGAAGGACGGCGTGATCGCCGACTTCGACGTGACCGAGAAGATGCTGCGCTACTTCATCCAGCAGGTCCACAAGCGCCGCTTCCTCGCCAAGCCGCGTGTCGTGGTCTGCGTGCCGTCCGGCATCACCGGCGTCGAGCAGCGCGCCGTGGAGGACGCGACGATCAACGCCGGCGCCCGCGCCGCGTACATCATCGAGGAGCCGATGGCGGCCGCGATCGGCTCGGGCCTGCCCGTGCACGAGCCGGCCGGCAACATGGTCGTCGACATCGGTGGCGGCACCACCGAGGTCGCCGTGATCTCGCTGGGCGGCATCGTGACCAGCCAGTCGATCCGCATCGGTGGTGACGAGCTCGACGAGGCGATCATCGCGTACATCAAGAAGGAGTACTCGCTGATGCTCGGCGAGCGCACCGCCGAGGAGATCAAGATGGCGATCGGCTCGGCGTTCCCGCTGTCCGAGGAGCCGCACGCCGAGATCCGCGGCCGCGACCTGGTCTCCGGGCTGCCGAAGACGATCATCGTGTCGTCCGAGGAGATCCGCAAGGCCATCGAGGAGCCGGTCAACGCGATCGTCGACGCGGTCAAGAACACCCTCGACAAGACCCCGCCCGAGCTCGCCGCCGACATCATGGACAAGGGCATCGTGCTCACCGGTGGCGGTGGGATCCTCAAGGGGCTCGACGAGCGCCTCAAGCACGAGACCGGCATGCCGATCCACATCACCGAGAGCCCGCTCTCGTCGGTCGCGATCGGGTCCGGCAAGTGCCTGGAGGAGTTCGAGGCGCTGAAGAAGGTGCTGATCTCGAGCTCGCGCCACTGACGACCGCCGGTCCGTCCGCGCACCCGGGATCCCGTAGATGAACCAGCGTCGCCGCGCCCGCGTCGTGCTGGCCGCGCTCGTGCTGGTGTCGCTGGTGCTGGTCACCGCCGACTTCCGCAGCGACGAGGGCGGCCCGCTCGACGGTGTGCGGCGCGTGGCGACCGCGGTGTTCGCGCCCGTGCAGGCGTCGGCCACCGCCGTGGTCGAGCCGGTCGCGCGCCTCCTCGGCGGCATCGGTGACCTCGCGAGCACCTTCGAGGACAACCAGCGGCTGCGCGACCGTGTCGCGCAGCTCGTGGAGCGACGCCGCTCCACCGAGGACGTCGAGCGTGAGAACGACGAGCTGCGCGCCCTGCTCGAGATGCGCGAGGGCCGTGGCTGGGAGACGGTCACCGCGACCACGATCGGCATCGGGCCGTCCAACTACGAGTGGACGATCACGATCGACGTCGGCACCGAGGACGGTGTCTCCGAGGACATGGCCGTGGTGGACGGCGACGGGCTGGTCGGCCGGGTGGTCCTCGCCGACCGCTCCAGCTCACGGGTGCTGCTGACGATCGACCCGAACTTCGCGTCGGCGGCCCGCGTCGCGGGCAACGGCGAGGTCGGCAACCTCAGCGGGCGCGGGTCGGAGCTGCTGCTGCTCGACCTGCTCGACCCGGGTGCCGAGGTGGGGCCGGGCGACGAGGTCGTGACGTCCTCGTACGCCTTCGGCGTGTTCCCCGCCGGCGTGCCCGTCGGGGTGGTCGAGGACCTCGAGCAGGAGACGCCGGACCTGACGCGCTCGGTGCGCGTGCGCCCCTACGTCGACTTCACCTCGCTCGGGACCCTGCTGGTCGTTCGCACGTTCCCCGTCGAGGAGCCGCCGGAGGTCCCGCTGAGCCCCGGACGCGAGCTCGACCCGCCGCAGCTCGTGCCCGACGAGGAGCCGGAGGCGGACGCTCCGGACGGGGACGAGCCGGCGGGTGACGGGGACGGGGACGGGGTCGAGACGTGATCGCGCGCCTGTCGGTCGTCGCGCTGCTCGTGGTCACGCTGCTGGTCGTGCAGACCGCCGTCCTGCCGGCACTGACCGTCGGTGGGTACCGGCCCGACCTCGTGCTGCTGGTGGTCGTCGCGATCGCGGTGACCGACGGCGCGGAGCCCGGCGTGCGCGTGGGCTTCGTCGGCGGGCTGCTGACCGACGTGCTGCTGCAGACCTCGGCGCTCGGCGTCGCGGCCCTGTCGTTCTCGGTCGTCGGCTGGCTGGTCGGCCTCGCACGGCCCTACCTGGCGCCGCAGTCGCTGACCGCCCCGCTCCTGCTCGGCTTCGGCGGCTCGTTCGTCGGGGAGCTGCTGCTCGGGCTGCTCGCGCGCGTGCTCGGCGGCGAGCCCGCACCGCTGCGCCTGGTCATCCAGGCGGCCGTCGTCGTCGGCGTGGTGCACACGCTGCTCGTGCCGCTCGCCCTGCGTGTCGCGCGGGCCCTGTCGGTGCGGTTCCCGGCCGAGGGAACCGCCGTGTCGCGCTGAGCGGACCGGTACCGTCGGGCGCGGTCGGACCGGACGTTTGGAACCACTCCCGGTGCTCGTTCGTTCGACCCGTGGACGGCCGTCGAGCCGGCCGTCGCCGTTGCCCGCAACGCCATCCCAGGGGCCCATCCTGTCCTCATCCGACGCGCCCGACGCGACGCTGCGACTGACGCTGCTCGGCAGCGTCGCGCTGCTGTTCCTCGTCGCGCTGCTGGGTCGCCTGTGGTTCCTG
>Ga0136604_1000207_pt1 | contig 32534 bp, 24 predicted proteins | sample AntRauFillE10628_FD_104928 | JGI IMG/M metagenome (GOLD analysis project Ga0136604, IMG submission 104928) | Saline lake microbial communities from Rauer Islands, Antarctica - Metagenome Filla E10 #628 | ecosystem: Environmental > Aquatic > Non-marine Saline and Alkaline > Saline | place...
CTTAAGGCCGTGGAGATCTCCTGCCAGGTAGGGCAGCGGTTTAAGGAGTTGGGCGTTCGTTCCTACGGATGTGTTCGGATTGACTCAGCGACGCCGACCGCAGAATGGGCCAAGGACCCCGAGTCCGGCACCAAGCGTATCGCCGAAACGTTCAAAGAGGCTGCCAAAATTGCCAAAGACCATGGGGAGCGCCTGGCCGCAGAAGGTGAAATCTGCTGGGGAGGCATGCACTCTTGGAAGCACATGCTGCAACTCCTGGAGATGGTCGGTGAGCCCGAGACGCTGGGCTTTCAGGCTGACTTGGCGCATACCTACCTTTACCTACTCGGGGTGAATGCACCGGAACATAAGTTGATCGAGCGGGATCATGACGAGGCGTCATTCAAGGAAGCCTATCGGACGATGGTCAACGCCCTCGGGCCGTGGCTCTTTGATTTTCATGTGGCTCAGAGTAACGGCACCGTCTTCGGCAGCGGCAGCCACGACAAGACTGGTCGCCATTGTCCCGCAGATGCCAGCGACGGCAAATTGGATATTGTCGAATGTTCGCTGGCTTGGTTGCTCGATGACAAAGGCCATGTTCGCAACGGCATTCAGCATATCTGCTGGGATGGGTGCATGTTCCCCAACCAGACGCTGGAAAATCCGGCGACCTGGAATTCCATCTTGGAAGTGATGCAAAAGGTCCGGACGGCGGTAAGTGGGTAGGCACCGCTCTCGCTTGTGGTGAGCTTGTCGAAGCTGCGTTGTCGCAGCGGGAAGAAACTGTAGCGGATCGGCGATAGCCGTTTCGGTGTAAGCGTTCAGGAAGATCTCGCGATAACGATAAGGCGGAGGGTGAGCGTTTGTTTGTCGGAAAGAGAATGAGGACACCCATATATTGCGCAGAAGGATTAAAATGATGGGTGTCCTAAGCCTTTGGTGGTGGTGGGGTGGGGTATTAGTGTCCGATGTCTTTGGCTAAGTCTTTGGCCTGTTAAGTATTTGGGGACTTCCGACTTCCGACCTCTGCCGTCAGCGCGAGAAAACCTGCCACAGGACTTCAGTGCCGTGCTTTTCTCTTCGGTTAAAATCCCCGCTTTCAACAAATAGATACTCAGTTCCGTCGATCGTTTTTACTTGGGTGCGCAAGGCTTGGTAGCGATCCAGATCCATTAACCAATCGCCCGACCAAATCCAGACGGGGACGTCCGTTTTGCCACCTTCTTTAAAAATTCTGGATTCAAATACCGGCCGTCGGACCCGGCCGTGCTTGGCTGAGGGATCGAAGTCGTCAGTGGACTCGACCTCTGCGACTAGTTTCCATTTGCCGGGCATTCCCTGATTCGCCGTGAACTGACCGTCCCAACGAAACATTGTGCTGTTTAAATCGAGCTCTTCACCGTCTTCATACCTTGCCCGCATCCACTCAGACGTGATCATCGGCACGATGGTGGCTGACTTGAAAACAAGGTCATCGCCCATGGGTGGCAACTTCTGCTCCTCTAAGTGCACACTGATCATTCCCTGCGGAATGCGCTTCGTCGGCTTGGCTTTGTATTTGTCGTTATACCGCAGGAAGCTCTTCACCGCGATGGTGACTTCATCTTTGCTGAATTCATCCAACCACTCCTTGGTAATGTAGGCACCATAGGGCTTTTCACCACCACCCCGGCCAATGCCATTTACCTGTTCAATTAAGAGTTTGCCATTGATGTAAACCCCAAAACCGCCGCCATTGCCGACGTGGGCGCGCTGATTCACGCGTAACCGGTAGCGATGCCCTTCCTTAAGCGGAGGGATTTGAACTGTTTTTCGCATCAGTAACACTTCCTTGTCCCAGAGCGTGTTAACCTTTGTTCCTCCATAGCAGATCGGCCCGAAGCAGGGTCCGATGCCCTCCTTTGCACATTTTGAGACGGGGTTGTCGGGGATCTCGCCGCTGTAGTTTCCAAATGGAGCCTGGCCGCGCTTCCAGCCTGACTTGGCCGGATCGAAAGCTGGATCAAACCACTTCTCCATTCCTTTTGGCAGAGTCACTTCGCGATATCGGGTGATGAGCCTGTCAAAGGGCACCTGCTCCGCCGGAATTGGATCGAAACTATGGTAAGACCACTCGCTTTCCTTGAGGTCAAGAAAGATGGTCCAGCCGTAGATATTCTGGCCGGCACGCTCATAGAGTGCGACGAGCTCGTCAATATGCTCTCCGGGCCCACCACAGCGCGCGTTTTGCACCTCTAGACGGGCCAGTTTTCTTAAATTTTTGCGGTTTTGACCCACATACTCGGGAATCAACTCTTCGTTGATGATAGGTATAATAGCTTTCTGAAGCTTCAGCCCTAACAGCTTAGGATCCGCATTTAAAAACAGCTCTTTGTAGGGTAGAGGCTTGTCCGGATGCTGTTCCTGAGCGATCTCGAACAACACATCCATGCCGCCGGGAACGTCTGCCAGAGAAGTCGCGATATATTCCAGATGCGCAGCTGCGGTCTTTGAAATGTCGAGACCGCCGGGTGCCGTAGCGACTCCGGTATATCCGGTGTAGCTCTCCTTCAGAGCTACGACCGCCAGCTGTTGCACTTCGGGACTCGCAGCTTTGATCGCGGTGCGCATCGGTTCCATCATACCAAGGGTCAGGGCAGCGCGCTGGTTCGTCCGGATGAGCTCGCCGATACGCGGCAGCACCTTCTGGTAGCAACGCTCATCCGCGACAACGGGTATCAAGGCAGTCATGGCGGCGTTCTGCAGCCACCATTCATCGAGATCGAGATAGGATAGAAGGAGGTCGACATGAGGCACGACCTGATCGGGCATGGCGTAACTGACGACATGCAGCGCCGCATCCTTCACCCACCAGGATTCTTTCGGATCTTGGATGGCTGTGATCGCCAGACCGAACACCTCTGGAGTCAGCAACTCCATTTGCTGTTCCTCATTAAAGGTCTCAGCCAGCGCGTTGAAAATTGCGCGGCGAACGCGCGGCGAATCAGATTTTAGAAACTCCATCACCAGTGCGGGGCGCGCCTCGCCGCCCGAATCACGCCAGCCGATATAGCCGCGGTTGACGCCCAAGGCTTTGGCCGCAGCGGTCAAACGGATCGCCGCATCCTGATGGTGCATATAGCGGCGTATCATGTCGTCGCTGACTGAGTCCCCGTGGATACGTCGCAGGAATTGCATGCTGGCGTCTTCGGCCAGAGTCTCTTCGGTGAGATCCTGTTTCTGCCCCCCTGCATTCGGCACCGCTTCGAGCGAGAGAAAAGCATTATCCGCCTCGACCCCCCAAGGTTGTTTGGGGAGTTGATAAGGCTTCGAATACTTGGTGGGAGGTGCCCCGAAGATTCTTAGGTTCTTGCGCGGCACGGTATAGGCCCAACCGTAGGCGGCCCCCCACTGTAGCTTATCGTAACCCCCTCCGCCGAGGATGCCAAAGGAACCGTCAAAGCGGCGGGACAGTTCATAGTGGAACTGCCGATTGTCCATGAATTCCCGGTATTGCTTGGGTCTTTTTTCACGGAGGAGACCCATGGAAGCACTGCGCCAGATCTCGCCGATCCCGCCGCCGGTGTGGCCGTGGAGCATGAAAGTGGTGGTGTAAAACGCAGTCATGGCACTCACGTCGCGGGCCTGAGCGTAGAGCGAATTTTCGCCCTCAGGCGTCAATGCGGCTGCCGCCGCCATCGTAAAAGCCAGATTACCGTTTTTACCGTTGTCCACGAAGCCCATTTCCGGGCGATTGTCCCCGTAAGGATTCCCGCCGCGGCCGGCGTAGCGGTAAAAGTGACGTAGCGCGCCAAGTAGAGCATGGTCCGGCACATCGGCACCGCACTCCTTCGCCAGCAGTAAAAAAGTGGCGGCTCCTGTGCCCGCCGCATTCAAATGCCCATACCCATAGGTCACCCGCGGCACGCCGCCGCGGCCGGCCCAGCCGTCGAGGTATTGTCCCGCGACCGCATTATCGACAGCTTCCTGGATTTTAGAGAACACCTTTTCGTCACCGGTGCGTAGGTAATACTCGCAGAGGGGTATTCCGGCAAAGCCGAGATACCAGGCATAGGTGTGCGGCTTCATCTTCCGGGCCCAATCACCCACAACCGCCAGGTCTTTTTCATTCCCGGTGGAAAGCAGAAAAATCATGCCAATATCCGAGATGCCTTGGTTGGCGTCCGGACTCGACAAATAATCGGCCATGTTGCGCACAATCTTGTCCGACTTGGGGCAGTTGAGTGGCCAAGTCTCGCTGTAAGCACCCAGCACCGGGATTTTTACCGTGATCGGTTCCGCTTCGCTGCGGATGGCAAACTGAAGTAAACCGTCAGTGGCCTCCGCTTTGGTAATCATGTTCGCCAATTGGATGCGTGGGTCGATGTCTTCGAGCGTCTCGCCATTGATCGACTCGATGACCTGGCCTTTCTTGAGCTTGCCTGTGGCCTCCGCAGGAGAGCCCTCTTCGATGTTCTTGATACGCATCGTAAACGCTGGCTGGATCAGCTCCAGACCCATGCCCACCGGACCAAAACGGTCGACCGTGCTGAGCGATTTCTCCTCACTGGGCCGAGTGGAGAATAAACTCGAGTCGTTATAAAAGGAATCCGCCGCTGATGCGGAGGAAACACAAAGGAAAAGAAAAGTGAGCGTAAGTCGAAGCCTGAGGTAATTCATGATCGGGGATAGTAAACCAATGTTTAGAAAGTGGGCAGCATGTCTCGGGCATATGTCAGTTCAAGCCAAATCATTTGCCTTCGCGAAGCCCTGCGAAGCCGGAATAACGATTCAACTCATTTTTTAGGGTTAAGGATCACTCTTTTGAGAACCGGGCGATTCCCCGTTGCTCCAGAAGGCAGCCAGTTCCTTTTGCATTCCGCCGACAATGTCGGGGTGCGAGTCTGCAAGGTTGTTGGTTTCGCCGATGTCGGCTTCAAGGTCATAGAGTTCAATGACTTCCTCGCGGCTCTTATCTGCCGTATAGCCGGGGACGTTATGCTTCGCCTTGAGGAATTTCCACTTCCCCTTCCGCATGCCGTTGATGGCGTAAGTGTTCTCCCTCCTGTTGAGGTGGGCCTCGTAGAAGAAGGTGTCACGGTTTCCTTCAGGCTTCTTTCCCAGTAGCAGGTCGGTCTGGTCCACTCCGTCGATGATGCGGCCTTTAGGCACTTCGAAGCCTGCTAGATTGGCAAAGGTGGGGAGGAAGTCCAGGGTCGCAAAGATTGCGGGGGATGTGGCTCCGGCTGCGACCTTGCCGGGCCAGCGAATGATACAAGGCACGCGCGCGCCACCTTCGTAGCAGGATCCCTTGCCGTTACGCAGGGGGCCACTGTCACCCCAGAAGATGGCCCCGGGGGTGTGGCCTTTTTCTTTCTGCGTGTAGGCGGGCTGATTCCATGGCCCGTTGTCGGTCGTGTAAATGACTAGTGTGTTGTCCTTTAGGCCCAATGCGTCAAGCGTGTCGAGCAAGCGCCCAGTCTCGAAGTCAAACTCCTCGACCACGTCGCCGTAAAGGCCGCCGTCTGATGTTCCGCGGAAGCGATCCGAGGCGTCAATATCGGTGTGCATCATGGTGTGCGAAAGGTAGAGCACAAAGGGCTTTTCTTTGTCCCGTTTGTCCTGAAGGAATTCGATCGCCTTGTTGGTGTAGAGCCGGGTGAGGCTGCCCATGTCGCTGGTGCCCCCAGCGGGTTCATTGTTCTCATGGAACTTGACCTTGCCGTTGTCGTTCGCCCCGAGCGGGCCGAAGTAGTAGTCGAATCCTTGAGCCAGAGGCATACGATCAATAATGGCCCTGCGGTCGGAGACGTCCCATTTCCCAATGCAGATGGTTTCGTAGCCGACGTCCTGCATCAGCTCAGCCCATGTGATTTCCGAGGCGGGCATGCCCCAACCTCCACTGCGGTGCGGATAGCGACCGGTGAGGAGGGCCGATCGGGAGGGGCCGCAGACGTTCTGGGCATAGAAGCTGGTGAACATCGTCCCTTCCTCGGCGAGCTTATCCATGCGCGGCGTTTTGTTCGTCTCCGACCCGAAGCACCCGAGATCGCCGTAGCCTTGGTCATCCGTAAAGATGACGAGTATATTAGGACGAACGGATAAATTATCTGCCACTGCGGGGGCAATCAGGCCAACTGTTAGAAGAAGAGCGATTAATAGTGTTTTCATTATAAAGAAAAAGGAAATCTTAGTCCTCATGCAGCCATACGTAGAATGGAGGTCGATACTATTTCCCGATCCAGCCCTTGCGCCAGAAATAGATCGCCAGTCCGCCGGTTACGCTGAGGCAAACGCCCCAGAAAACGGCATAGGAGTATTTCCAGCTCAGTTCGGGGATATATTCAAAATTCATGCCATAAACTCCGGCGACGAAGGTGATGGGGATGAAGAAGGATGCCATAATTGTTAGCACCTTCATAGTCTCGTTCATCTTGTTGCCGACGGCAGACTGGTAAAGGTCGCTCAGACTGGAAGCAGTCTCGCGGCAGGTTTCGAGCAGGTCGATGATCTGGATGCTGTTATCCTGCACGTCGCGATAGAAGCTCTTTAGGTCGTTATGGATGATGTTGGATTCATCGCGGTAAAGTTGGTCCACGACCTCGCGAATTGGCCAGAGCGCCCGGCGCAAGAGGGAGAGGTCCCGCTTGAGGGCGAAGAGGCGCTGCTGCGTTTCCGGGTTGGGGTTTTGCAGAATTTCGTATTCCAAATCCTCCAGTGCCACGCCGTAGCCTTCGAGGAGCGGGAACAGGTGGTCCACAATCGAGTCGAGGAGGGCATAAAAGAGGTAATCGGTTTGGTAGAGGCGGAAACGCCCCGCTTTGTTTTCCAAGCGGCGACGCACCGGATCGAAGACATCGCCCTCAACTTCCTGGAACGAGATGAGTGTGTCCTTGGTTAAAAAGAAACTGATCTGCTCGTTCTTAAGGCGTTCCCCGATCAGTTGGATCTGTCGGGCCACAACAAAGTAGTGATCGTCAAATACCTCCAGTTTAGGCCTCTGGTGGGTGTTAATGACGTCCTCAGCCGAAAGGGTATGAAATCCAAACTGCTTGCAGACGCTATCGACAGTGCTTGGCTTGAGGCCGTTGATATTAATCCAGCGGACATGCGGTTTCTCCGGCTTCGGGTGGTTGAGGGCGTCTTCGATAGTTCCAAAGCCCTGCTGGTTGGTATAGCCTTCTCCATAATCGATGATGGAAATCGAAACGGCGACCGAGCTATCTTCAGCCTTAAGGTATTGTTCAATGCCAGGTGCCGCACCGGGCTCCGCCCGGGGTGCCGCTGCCGGTGGTCCGGAGAGCGGTTGAAAAATGCCCCTGCCAATGCCGACAAAGGTCGAGGTGAAAAAACCAGCGGTTTTTGCAATTACGTCGCCCGTTGCATTGGCGACATCTTTGGCCGATTCAAGTGGTTTGCGGATGGGCATGGGGACTGTATGACTTAGCAAAGCTTTCGTGTCCAATCATTTGAAGTGGACCTTGCCGTCTGGAAGTCCCCCCCCTGCTCTGTTCTATCCGGTAGCTGCAGCGCGATAGCGATGAAGTGGGACTTAGCACCCGAAAGCCTTAGCTTTTGCTGCGGGCATTCAAAAGTCACTCGCTCTTTTCCGGCATGTCGCGAAAGAAGACGGCGGTTTTACCCACGCTGCCGATAAATTCGGAAGCGGTTTTCTCGGGTATTTCTGAGCAGAGTTTTTTGATGCCCTCACGGTCACCTTCAAAACGTATCTTGATTAGGCCATTTTTCGTGAGGGCGGTCTCAATCTCGGTCAGCACCGATTCGCTGAGGCCGTGCTTGCCGATATGTGCGTGCTGCTTCAGGCGTTGAGCCATGCCGCGGAGTTTTTTCTTTTCAGCGCTGGTGAGTGGGTGTGTGTCCATATGCATTAAAACTAAGTCCACAAATACTCACCGCAGCTCCAGCCTTCGCGAGCAGGTTCTTTGACGAAGGCGTTGAGTTCCGGGTGATTGGTGATCTTGCCCGCTTTGGCGTCCCACTCAATGCGGGTGTCAAAGCGCTGGGCCAAGACGCCCAAGAGGATGATTTCTGTCAAGTTGGAAGAGACATCGAAGTTTGAGCCGGGCTCGGGCCCTTCGCCTTTGATCGCGCGCAGCCATTCGCGGAAGGGGCCGCCTTCGACGCGGGGGATCGTCTCTTCCGGCGGGTTGGTCATCCAATCTTTGCGAAGCTCGTTGGGCAGGATCATCGGGGAGCCGGCGTGGGTGCCGCAACCCAACAGGCCTTTGTCGCCCACCATCCAGCAGGCACGACCGGCATGGGTGGCATTTTCGGCACCGAAGGCATCGATGCGCCCCACTTTTTCCCAGTCCTGCGGTCCATCAAACCAGTCTAGCATGACAGGTCCGCGGTCGCCCTTGGCGGGGAAGTGAAAGCGGAGATGGCTGCTGGCCGGGATCACGCCGGGGAGTGATTTCTCTCGGCGGATGCTCTCGACCACGGTCGGTGGATCGAGGTCGAGCGCCCAGACGGGCGTGTCAAAGGTGTGGCAACCGAAGTCGCCCAGCACGCCCATGCCAAAGTCGTAGAAGGTGCGCCATTTTTTTGGCAGGTAGTCCACATAAAAGTCGCGCTTGGCTTGCGGGCCGAGCCAAAGATCCCAGTTGAGCCAATCCGGCACCGGTGAGGCCGGAGGCGGCATGGTGCTGGGGCTTGCGAAGTGCCTGTCGGTGAAGTCAGGCCAACTGTTCCGCGCGAAGACTTGCTTCACCTCCCCGATCACTCCGGCGCGGTAGGCCTCAACGGACTGGCGGATACCTGAGCCGGCGTGTCCTTGATTGCCCATTTGGGTCATGACATCGTATTTGTGCTTGGCCTTTGCTATGGTGCGGCACTGCCAGATGTTGTGCGTCAGTGGCTTCTGGGTATAAACGTGGATGCCCCGCTCCATTGCCATCAGTGTGGCGGCAAAGTGACTGTGGTCCGGAGTCGAGACCACGACCGCATCAATGTCCTTGTGCATCTTGTCCAGCATCACCCTGTAGTCCTCGTAGAAGGGCTGGGTGGTGCGCCAGTTCTTCATGTTCTCCGCGCTGACCTTGCGGTCCACATCGCAGAAGGCGACCAGGTTCTCTTCCGAGCATCCCTGATTGTAGGGCTGGCGTGCGATCCAGCCGCCGGAGCCAATGAAGGCGACATTGAGCTTACTGTTGGCCGAGGGGCCGGGCTTACCGATCGAGAAAGCGGGAAAGACCGAGCTGGCGGCGACCGCTTGAGCAGTTCGTTTTACAAAGGTTCTACGTTTCATCTTAAAATAATAGGGGTCCTATAATGAAGAGGTGCGGATCAAGCCACAAAGTCGTAGCCGTAGGGCTCGCGCATTTCGCGGGCGACGTGTGGATTTGCTAGCTCCGCATGTTGACCGGTGAAAACTTCCTTTTTGTGATCCCAGGTAAGATTTTTCCCGGTGCGAAGTGAGATCGCACCCAGATGGCATACGGATGCAGAAAGGTGCCCCGTCTCGACATCGCAGATCGGGTCTTTGCGCGACTGCATGCACTCAAAGAAATTAGCCCTGTGGTCATTGCTTTCGTAGAGGCGTTCAGCATCCTCCGGTAGTGGTGTCGTGAGTAGATCCCGGTCGCTGGCTTCAAGTGAGCCGCGGTTGACCCAGATCCATCCGTCGGTTCCCTCAAAGCGGATACCATTGCGTTGGCCGTCCTTATTAATGATTGCGCCGAAGGGGCTGTCATCGCGGGTCGAGCGAACGTTGAAGACGACGCCATTCGGGTAAGTAAATTTCACTTCGTAGTCAGCGATCACGGAGTAACCGCCGGGGATCGGCTGACTTAATGCCTTGCTCTCGATACCAGTCGGCGCAGGCAGCCCGATGGCCCAGTAGCCAATGTCCATGTGGTGGGCACCCCAGTCTGTCATCGTGCCGCCGGAGTATTCATACCAATAGCGGAACCAAGTGTGGCAGCGCTCGGGCATGTATTCGTATGCTTTTGCCGGGCCTTGCCAAAAATCCCAATCCAAAGTTTCGGGTATTTCCGCTGGCTGGAAAGGAGCTTTACTGTCTGGACCTTCCCTCAGCCCGGCGGGTAGCCATACATTAACTTCCTTCAGCTTACCGATCCGGCCGTTGCGGACGAGTTCGCAGGCGAGGCGGAAGCGCTTGCTGCTGCGCTGCTGCGTGCCGGTCTGCAAGACTCTTTCGTTGTCGCGCACTGCTTTGATAACGTGTCGGCCTTCATCGATCGTCAGGGTGAGTGGTTTTTCCGAGTAGATATCTTTACCCGCTCGAGCGGCGGCTATATTGATCAGGCTATGCCAGTGGTCCGGCGTCCCGTTAATTATTCCATCAATGTCATCGCGCTCGAGTAGCTTTCGAAAGTCTCTGTAGGTGTCCGGCTTTTTGCCATCCACAGTAAAGCGCTCCATTCGGCGATCCATCTGGTGCTGGTCGACATCACTGAGGGCTACAATGTCAGCAAAACGCATTGAACTTCTGGCTCCACCGCTACCCTGGCCACCCGCGCCGATCAATGCGATACGTGGCCGGTCATTCGGCGACTTGATTCCCGCTACCGGGCTTTCTGCATGAGCGACCTGGCGTTGAACGAACCAGAGTGGCAAGCCAGTCGCGGCAGCGATGGCCGAGCTGCGGCGGATAAACGAACGGCGGGAAATTTGATACGACTTATTCATAGCATCTTCTAGGCAAATAAAGTTATACGGCAGATCGAGTGGCAAATAATTGTAATGATGAATGAAAGCACTTGGACAGTAGCTAGCAGGTTCTAAATCTTTGACTGAGTCAGTCGCGCTATGTTCCGCATGCTCTTTTCAAACAGATGACATTGCAAGATTCCTTTGCTCTTAGCGAAATCAATAATTAAGCCAGGCTAATTTATTTGTTGACATAGTGTATTGGATTGGTTTCTGTGGGGCATGCGAGTTAGGAGATTGAAGGTGCCGGGAGGGGTGTATCACTGCATGACGCGGACGGTGAACGGGGAGCGCTTGTTTGGGGATCGGGAGAAGGAGGTGCTGCGCAAGATGATCTGGCAGTTGGGGGATTTTAGCGGTGTGGAGGTTTTGACCTACTGCGTGATGGCCAACCATTTCCATGTGTTAGTTCGGGTGCCGGAACGGGTGGAAGTGTCTGATGAGGAGCTGCTGCGGCGCTACCGGGTGCTGTATCCGAAGCCGACGAAATATCAGACGGCTTCAATGGAGATGATGAAAAAAGACCTGACCAAAGGAGGTGAGGAGGCGGAAGCGATTCGTCGTAAGCTGCTGGCGCGGATGGGGGATATCTCGGAATACATGAAGGCGGTGAAGCAGCGCTTCTCGGTCTGGTATAATCGCTCGCATGAGCGCTTCGGGACGCTTTGGGCGGATCGGTTTAAGAGCGTGCTGGTCGAGGGGCGGGGCAATCCGCTGCAGACAATGGCGGCTTATATCGACTTGAATCCGGTTCGGGCCGGGATTGTTGAGGACCCGAAGGACTACCGTTTCTGTGGTTATGCCGAGGCAGTGGCCTGTTCGGCAGGCTCAAGGCAGGCCTGTTCGACGGGTTCGACGGGCTCGCCGCTGGCAGGCTGCGACGGGCAGACGGCTTTGAGGGGGATTCGTTTTATTTGGGCTGCCTATGCGGATGGTGTAGGGCGTGAAAAGCTATCGGTGGCCGATGCCCTGCAAATGCACCGCGAGCTGATCTTTGGCAAGTGGGCCGGTGAGGCCGGACTATCGGAGGCGGCTCGAAAGAAGGCCCTCAAGGTGCTGGAAGAAGAGGATGCGATCCTGCCGAGAGCGACGGTGCTGCGCTGCCGGGTGCGCTACTTTACGGATGGAGCCATTTTGGGTAGCACAGAGTTCGTGCGGGGCTTCGTGGGTGCCTGGCAGCTGGAGAAAGGCCGGAAATATCCGCCAAAAGTGAATCCACTGCGCGGCGCGGACTGGCAGGGTCTGGCGACGATTCAAGGACTGAGGAAGCGGGTCTTTGGGTAAAGCATGACTAATCCTGCCTATCCGACTCCAGAGACCACTTATAAAAAGCGACCGACATGATAGCCAGGGAGACAAACATGTTGGCCAGCTTCATGACGACGCCGCCCAGCACTTGATCCTGGAGCGGGGAAAGGTCAATTATCCGGGGCGCGTAGGCGTAGGTCGGGTAAAAGACATCGCTGCTGAAGGTAAGGAAGGCAAAGAGCGGGGTCTGTCCCACCATAAGGAGGAAGACGAAAATAATTTGCCCGCCATAGCGGAGGGCGGGCACTTGCTGGGACGGACCGACAATGCACCACCACATTTGTAAGGAGACGAAGAGCATGGTGAGGTGTTCGATGATATGAACGGCCTTATCGTGCAGCGCCCACTCGTAAAGGTAGGGGATGTGCCAGAGCGAAAAAACGAGGGTGAAACTTATTCCAGCGATGATTGGATGCACCAAAAACTTAATGGACTGCTTTAACCATTTGAATCGCAAAAAGGTCTGATCGACGAGCCACTCGGGCAGCCCGAGGAGCAACAGAAGTGGGCAGACATACATTAAAGCATTGTGCTGCGCCATATGTGCGCTAAAGAGAAAGTTCTCACCCAGGGCATCGAGGGGCGAGCCTACCGCCAGATAAAAGCTAATGACTCCCAGCGCGAAGTAGATGGCCTGCTTCCTGGGGAAGCGATGCTTGGGGTTGCGATAGGGCCCGATGGCGAGGGCGTAAACCCAGGCCACGGCCAGAATCCCTCCAATGAGGAGTGGTTCTGTGTGCCAATGAGTCCACTTAATCATGAACTAAATTCACACCTCGATAGGGCGGCGCACATGTGGGGGCATACCTCTAGTGGAGCAACAATAAGTTTTTCCATGTAGCCGAAGCCCTTAGGCTTTGGAGCGCGGTTTGAACTGACGGGCCGTTGGGTCCAAAAGCGAAGGCTTTCGGCTACGGTCCAAAAGCGAAGGCTTTCGGTTACGGTCCAAAAGCGAAGGCTTTCGGCTACGGTCCAAAAGCGAAGGCTTTCGGCTACGGTCCAAAAGCGAAGGCTTTCGGCTACGGTCCAAAAGCGAAGGCTTTCGGCTACGGTTAAGAATCTAAATATGGGAAAACGTGTTTGCACGAATACTAGTGTGTGGCTTGCTGGACAGTCGGAGCTTCACTGTTCGCGGCACTTTCACCGGCAGGGAATAGGAAATACAGCACGATCGCCGTGCCCGTCGCAAGGATAAGCCCCAAAATGAAAAGGGCGGAGAGCAGCAACTGATCCCAACGCAGGTGCATGAAATACCAGATGACCAATATGAATTTAATAACTGATAGTATCAACAGCCCGGCCAATAGCACATACTGGTGAAAGGGCAGGACGATCATGATCAGCTCGATAAAGGTCAGGCCGATCAGCGTCAGGATGACGTTGAAGAAGGTGAAGAAGCGTGTGCTCTCGCCCTTCAGAGTTGCCTCTGAAGCGGGAGAAAATTTGGCTTTGGCGGGGCTTTCAGGCATAGCACTAAATGTATTCAATAATATAGACTAACGGAAAAATAAGAATCCAGATGATATCGACAAAGTGCCAGTAGAGCCCCGTCACTTCAATGTCTATGGCATGCTCCTCAGCAAACTTGGGTGAGAACGAAAAGACATACCAGCTGATCAGCCAGATGATGCCGAGCAGCACGTGCACGCCGTGCGTGCCAGTCAGCACGTAGAAGGTTGAGCCAAAGATCGTATTGGTCAGGGTGAGCGGGTGGGCCTCGTTGTGGACGAAGTGGTGAAACTCAAAAATCTGCGCACCGATAAACAGGCCGCCAAAAAAGATGGTGCCCAGCAGGAAGTTTCTCGCGGCCTTCACATTATGCTTATGCATCGCGGAGACAGTCAGCGCCATGGTGAGGGAACTCATCAAGAGGATGAAGGTTGAGGCGCTGGTGAGTTCGATATCGAAGATCGTGGTGGCAGGCACAATATTACCGTCGATCACGATATCCGGATTCACTCGGCGGTAGATGAGGTGGGTGCTGATCAAGGTGCCGAAAAACATGCAGTCCGAGGCGAGGAAGGCCCACATGGCCAGCTTCTTGTTCGGGATTCCGGTGTTGGTCGCTGCGCCGTGATGTGGTTCCGGTTCATCCGGGCGAATGCTTGGTGCGGTGGCTTCAGACATGATTATTTATCTTTAGGAGAATAATGGAGCTTTAAATAAGTTTTTCGGAAATCGTAGCGATGGCACGATAGTGCCGTCCTTGCGTAACCTGGTCTGCCAATCGATAGACCTTGCTCTCGCAAGTTCTCTACAAACATTAAAAACTTATTTGCTGGCATTGTAGAATGAGACGTGGGTAGCGCTATCGGTTAGTCGGCCTCCGGATGGATGTGGTAGCCGCGGGGCCCTTCTAGTGCCCAGAGGAATATGGATAGGAAGAGGATGCCGCCTCCGATAAAGGCCATCTGGAGTTGGTGGTCCCAGCCGAGGAAATTCTGGTTATGGAAGACGAATCCCAGGCCGAACAGGAAGAGGCCAAGGGAGGCCGAGAGTGGATACCAGGAACGGTCCGGCATGTGGATGCCGTGTGGTTCGGGCACACCGGGGCCGGACTTCTCTTCCGGCTTGCCGTATTTATCCGCCCAGACTTGGTCGCGTGCATGGATCTCGGGAATGCGAGTGTAGTTGTATTCTTTCGGTGGGCTGGTTGTGGCCCATTCCAGTGTGCGGGCATCCCATGGATCGCCCCCACACTTCTGGCCTTTAAAACAGGTATAGATGACTTGGATGACCGTACTACCAATGCCGACACCCAGAATGAGTGCCCCTACTGTGGACCATGCATTCCACACGTTCCAACCCATGTCGCCGAGGTAGGTGTGGGTGCGGCGGGGCATGCCGGCCATGCCGAGAAGGTGCATGGGGAAGAAGGCCAGATTGAAGCCGAAGAACATCACCCAGAAGTTGAACCTGCCCCAGATCTCGTTCATCATCTTGCCGCTCATTTTTGGCATCCAGTAGTAGAGGCCGCTGAAGAGGGCAAAGAGTGCGCCACCGATCAGAACGTAGTGGAAGTGTGCGACGACGAAATAGCTGTCCTGTTGTTGATGATCGACAGGGACGCTGCTGTGCATGATGCCGGTAAATCCGCCCATCATAAACATCCAGATAAAGCCGAGAGAGTAGAGCATGGGCGTGGTAAAGCTGATCTTGCCTCCCCAGAGCGTGCCAATCCAGTTGAAGATTTTTACGCCCGTCGGAATGGCGATCAGCATGGTCATGAGCGAGAAGGCGATGGTGGCCACGACCCCCAGACCAACGGTAAACATGTGGTGGCTCCAGACCGCAAAACCTAAAAAGCCGATAAAGGCACCCGACATGACGATGAGGGGGTAGCCGAAGAGCGGTTTGCGGCTGAAGGTGGGCAAGACTTCGGAGACGATGCCCATGGCCGGGAGGATGAGAATATAAACTTCAGGATGGCCGAAGATCCAGAAGAGGTGTTGCCAGAGGATGGGCTTCCCTCCGAAGGTTGCATCGAAGAAGTGCGTGCCGAAGTGGCGGTCGAACATGAGTTGAACCAGTGCAATGGTGATTGCAGGGAAAGCCAGAATGATCAGGAAGCTGGTGATAAGCGTCATCCAGGTAAACACCGGCAAGCGCATCATCTTTAAGCCCGGGGCCCGCATGTTTAAAATGGTGGTAATGAAGTTAAACGACGCTGCGAGTGAGGCGACACCGAGTATCTGTAGGCTGAGTATCCAGAAGTCAGCACCCATGCCCGGGTTGTAGTCCTTGCTGCTCAGGGGCGCGTAGCCAAACCATCCTCCGTGGAAGGCCTCCCAGAACCAGGAGAGGTTGATCAGCACGGCACCCGCCACAAAAGTCCATAAGCTGAAGGCGTTTAGGCGGGGAAAGGCGACATCGCGGGCGCCAATCTGCAGGATCATCATGTAGTTAAAAAAGGCAGCATTGAGGGGCATCACCGCAAGAAAGATCATGGTCGTCCCGTGCATGGTGAAGAGCTGGTTGTAGAGTCGGGCGCTGACGAAATCGTTTTGGGGCAGAAACAGCTGGGCGCGGATCAACAGGGCTTCGACGCCGCCCACAATCAGAAAGAGGAGAGCTGCGCATCCATACATGATGCCGATTTTCTTGTGATCGACCGTGGTCAGCCAGTCGATCACCGGGTGGCAGCCTTGTTGCGGGCGTTTAATTAGTCCGAAGAACGATCGTTGCGGCTTTTCGTGTCCGCTTTCGTGCCCGCTATCGTGGGGAATGGTAGTAGTTGTGCCGTTAGCCATGGGTTATCGGGAAAGGTTTTATTTAAGAGTTTGCAGGTAGGCGACGACGGCATGGATATCTTCGTCAGAGAGGTCGGCTTTATTTAAGCCCTCCATTGTGATCATGCCGGCTCCAGGCGTTTTCATTGGGACGCCATACCACATGTGGTTGCTCGGCTTTATCTCATGGGGCTCTTTAATCCATCGGAAGAGGTTCTCGGTGGTATTCTCCATCCAGCCGGCTGCGATGGTGGCGCGCCCGGCGAAGTTGGTTAGGTTAGGCCCGTTGATGCCACCCTTCCCACCGATCATGTGGCAGGAGTAGCAGTTTTGCAGAAAGACTTTTTTGCCGTGAACCACTTCTTGGGCGTAGTGTGCGGGCATCTCTGGGGCATCGACAGGCACTTCCGGGCCCGCTTTGAGGTCTGCGAGCCACTCCCTGTATTCTTCTTCGGGAACCGCTCTGGCCCGGAATAGCATATAGGCGTGAGAGTCGCCGCAGAACTCGGCGCATTGGCCCCAATACATGCCGGGCTCATCGGCCTGGAGCCACATGAAGTTCTCCTGGCCGGGCATCAAGTCCACCTTGCCGGCCAGCTTGGGTAGCCAGAAGCTATGGATCACGTCCGCACTGCGCAGGTTCAGTTTGACGGCCTTGCCCACAGGGATGACCAATTCGTTTGCGGTAGTCACGCCCTCTTCGGGGTAGTCAAATGCCCACCACCATTGGTAGCCGGTCACATCCACCGTGATGGCACCTTCTTGGTATTCTTCCGGTAGAGTCTTCGTCATCAGGATGCCCTCCAACGTTGGCACTGCGACGACCACCAGACAGGCCGTCGAAAAGAGGATCAGCCCGACCTCAATGAGGGGATGGCCATGTGTCTGCTCAGGTAATTCGGAGGGGTCGTCGGTTTTTTTCAGCCGGTATCTCCAGACGGCGTAGAGCATCGCTCCCCCGACCACGACCCAGAGAAAGGTCGTCAGATAGAGGGTGACGTAAAAGGCATCTGCCTGCTGGCCGGCAACCGGGCCCTTGGGGTCGAGGGCGGATTGGTTCTGGTCTATTTTTAAGCAACCGCTGAGGAGCAGGAGGCTGAGCAGGGTGACACTGGAAGCGAGGATACGCAGAATCTTCATAGCGAAAAGAGAATACGGTCGGCCACCATCAGGATGAGGTAGCAGGGCAGGAAGATGATTGAGGCGAGAAACAGTCTGCGGGCGGGCTTGTCGCGTTCAGTCGCAGTGAACATGCGTAGTGCTTCGCGCAAATAGCCGAGCGAGAGTAGAGATCCGCCAATCAGAAAGAGCACCCCGCTCTCGTTGGCCACCCAGGCTATAACCGTGAGGACCAGAAGTGGGACTGCCCAAATGACTGCCCGCAGCGAAACGTTTCGGCCGGTCGGGTCGTAAAGGCTCAGCATGCGAAAGCCACCGCGTCGGTAGTCCTCGCGGTAAAGCCAGGAAATCGCCATAAAGTGGGGCAACTGCCAGGCGTAGAGCACCGCAAATAAAAACAGTCCGACCCAGGCGATGGAACCCTCAGCCGCGACACAGCCAATCAATGGGGGCAAGGCACCGGGAATCGCTCCAATCTCGGTGGACCAGGGCGTGACTTTTTTCATCGGCGTGTAAAGTAAGACGTAGGTAACGACGGTGACCGCAGTCAGCACCCCGGCCAGTGCGTTGCTCCCCAGCCAGACGATGGCAGGCCCCACGAGAGAGAGCGCGAGGCCGAAGATAAAGGTGGATTGAGGACTGAGCTTGCTTTGAGGCAGCGGGCGATCTGCAGTCCGGTGCATGAGTGCATCTTCTTCCCGTTCCCACCATTGATTGAGTGCCGCCGCACCCCCCGCAGCCAGTGCCGTGCCTATGAATACTGAGATTAGTGCAAGCATATCTCCGTTGGATACGGCCAGGTAACCCAGTAAGGCACTGATCACCGCCATGATGGAGAGGCGGGGCTTGGTCAGTTCCCAGTAGGCGGCCAGTGGTGCTTGGCGAGTCAGACTAATGTTGGAAAGCCTGTCGGTGTCGTTTAAAGATGCGATTTTTTCTGGTGGCATGGGTCAAGTTATAGGCGGATGACTTGAGGATCAGAGGAGGGGGGCGATGGATTCGTGGAAGCCGCAGCGACGCTTTCAGGGCTCTCGAGCGCAGAGTGGTAGCAGAAGAAATGTGTCGCCCAGGTGGCTGCGAAGAGGAAGGCACTGTTCAGCACATGCATCGTGGTGATAAACGGCGTGCGACCAGTCCAGATCACGGCGGCACCCAGAGAAATTTGGACGATAAGGAGAAAGCAGGCCAGAAGCCCAAAGCTACGGATGTAGGCATGCTTTGTTTCGCGCATGAGCCTTACGATCCAGTAGGCATAGGCCAGCAGTAGGACCGCCGCGAGGAAGCGATGGGCAAAATGAATGGCGACTCCGAAATACCAGGTATCGGGAATCAATCCACCTTCAGGCGTAAGCGGGAAGGTGGGGATGGCCAGACCAGCACCCTTGTGGCGCATGATGGCGGCGACGATGAGTTGCACAAAGAGGAGAGCGATCAAAACCAAGCCGGCCGTTCGGGAGAGACCCTTTATGCTTTCCGGTGTTTCGCGCAGCTTATGCCAGACTCGGCTCTGGCCGATGGCGACCGCGGCCAACGAGCAGAAAAAAACCTGAGCCAAACAGCCGTGGACGATGGCGTAGTTGACCTCATTTTCCAATACCCGCATGCCGCCGAGGATTCCTTGAATGATGACGAGCACAAGCGCGGCAAATCCCATGCGGCGCATCCAGCGGCGCCCATCCACCCACCAAATCCAGATGGCCAGAGTCAAAGTAAGGTTACCAACTATCATGCCCAGGAGGCGGTGGCTGTGCTCGGCCGCCATGGCGGGGTCTTGGGTCCAGCCCTCGGGATTGAGAGAGCCATTGGAGAGTGGCCAGTCGGGAAAAACCATCCCCGCACCGATGGTCGTCGTGAAGCCGCCTGCGTAGAGCAGAAATAGCGTCATTAGCAGGGTGCCAAGGCTATAATAGGCCAACCAGGGCCGGTAGGTTGTTAATCGGGGGTTCAAAACTTTTGGGGTATTAGCGTGTAGTATGGGTTGTATTAGTATAATTTAAGTGCTATAAACAATGAATAAATTTTAAAAAATGCCATTAGCTTCTTTTTGGAGCTAAAATTTCGATTTTCCCCGCCCCGATCCAATCAACGCTTGTTCACTTATTTCTTCCGATGTGCGACCTGTCTTTTATTCTATCGCGCCCGCCAAGGGCCTGTAAACTTTTAGCCGTAGCGCTGGTGTCCACAGTCCTTTCCGGTGGACTGGCGGGCTTCGCCTTTGCCAGCCAACCAGTCGCCGTTGCCGGTGTGATTGAGTCGATCAACGAAGATGGGCGCGCTGAACTGCTCTTGGATGAGGAGAAGGGGAGCCGAAGCGTTCGCTTGTCGCCGGGAGAGCGTGCCTATTTAGAAGCGGGCGATCCCATTCGGGCGAAGCTGTTAAAGCAACCTGGAGGCGACCGCCTGGAAACAGTCTGGCCCAACGACTCGAAGGTCGAAGGCCAAATGTTGGGCATCAACGGTCGGCTCCGCCGCGACACGGTGATTCGGGGGCGGCAGGTATTTCGCAGTATTGGAGAGAGTCTTCCGCCCTTCGCGCTCTACAATCAATTTGGCGAATTGATCAAGTCGAGCGATTTGCGGGGGAAGACTTGCGTGATAAATTTCATCTTCACCCGCTGCACGAACCCGCGTATGTGCCCGGCTGCGACCACCCGCATGCATCAACTGCAGGAAAAGGTGAAAGAAGCGGGGCTTGAGGATGTCTTATTTATTTCGATGACCCTCGACCCGGATTTCGATACGCCCGGTATCTTTAATGCCTATGCCTCAGGCCGCGGGATTGATGGTTCGAATTTCTACTTTCTCGGCGGACCCCGGCAACCCCTCTACGACCTGAAAGAGCAGCTCGGCATTCTGACCTCGAAAGACCCCAAGCTGATTATCGACCATACCATGCGCACGATCATCGTCGATCCTGCCGGTGAGATTGTTTATCAGGTGCCCGGTAGTATGTGGGGTCTAGATGATTTTTTGAAGCGTATCAAGAAGTTGAATACTGAATATGAAAGTGGAGTAGAATGATGAAGCTGGAGAAAAAACAAAGACTTCGCACGACACTCGCGATCAGCGCGGCCTTTATCCTGCTGTATGTCCTGATTCGAAACGTGCCGGTAGAGCCATGCGAAGTCTTGCACTACGGCGAATACATGAACGAGGAGGGCGCGGTCGAATACTGTGGCGAAGAAGAAACCGCTTTCTTCGACATGACCAAGATCCGCTATCCGATAGAGGTAAAGTTGGAGCCTCAGGGAGAAGTTGTGCCGGGCGAGCCCACAACTTTCGACCTCTATTTACACGATCACCTAGGCAAGGGCATCGCCTACGAGAATATCGTGGTCAGCCATACCGAGCGGATCCACCTGATGGCAGTGGATCCCTCGCTTACCGACTATCAGCATCTGCATCCGCAACCAGTCGGGGCGCCGGGGCACTACCAGTTTGAGCTGACGCCATCAAAATCGGGAAACTACAGCGTGTATCTGGACTTCATTTCCCTGCTCAGCCAGCGACGGGTTTTGGCCAAGTCGGAATTCAAGGTCGAGGGTGCAGCCGATGTCGCGCATATCAGAAAGAACACCTCACTCTCAATGGATGGCTATACCTTTACCTTGCACACGCCCGCCCAGGGCAGTTTCCCAGCGGGTGAGGAGTCGCAAGTGAAACTCAGCGTGCTTCCTAAAGATGCGGGCAGTCGCCCGAATTTTGGACTCGTTATGGGCGCCTACGCGCACCTAGTGGTCTTCGATGAAAAAGGTCGAGGCTTTGCTCACCTGCACCCTCAAAATTCATTCATTAATGAGCAAGACCCAGCGAATCCGGACCTGGACTTCAGCTTTTTCCCTGCTGATCCGGGCAAGTATCGTCTTTGGGCTCAGTTGATGATCGACGGGCAAGAGCGTTTCGTGCCCTTCGATTTGGAAGTTTTGGGCGACGTGTAGGGTCTGCGCTTGCGCATGACACCGCGGCGTTCAGGCGAGGTCGCAGTGCTTATTTGCTAGGATTCTAAACCGGCGAAGGGAACCAGACCCGTAGAAAAAACCAGATCATCACGCCAGTAACTGAAACATAAAGCCAGACGGGATAGGTCCAGCGGGCGATACGGCGGTGGGCGTCGAAGCGTCTTAGCGCTGCAAAACACAAAGTGTTCAGGATGAGCGGCAGGGCGACCGCAGAAAGGATGATGTGCGAGATCAAGATTGTGAAATAAACAATCCGGACCGTGCCAGCGCCGTTGAATGGCGTGTCTCCATGCAGTGTGTGGTGCGTGAGGTAGCCGATTAGAAAGGCCGCAGAGGCGAGGGTGGCGGCGATCATGGCCGCTGCGTGGGCCTGCTTCTTTCCCTGGCGGATGAACCATAAACCGAAGACGACAGCAGTCGCACTGGTTGCATTGCAGGCGGCGTTGAAATGGGGCAACCAGGGGAGGCCGTCACTCCAACGCTCCTTAAGCTCGAAGGCGTAAATTAGCCACATCAGGCCCGCATAAATTATGGCACTGAGGACTAGATTGATTAGGGTGATAATGCGGTTCGACATAGTCGTTTAGGTAGGGACGGGTTTGACCGGGCGCAGCGTGATCCGGAGGTCGCGCTCGTAGCGCTGGATGAGATTGCTGTCCTCTTCAGTAATGATCGAGATAGCGACGCCAGCGGCACCCATTCGACCTGTGCGTCCGGCGCGGTGGAGGTAGTCGTCGGAGAGAGTGGGCAGGTCAAAATTAATGACGTGCGTCAGACCTTTGATGTCCATTCCGCGCGCTGCCAAATCGGAAGCGACCAATGCCGTTGCTGTGCCTTTGCGGAAGTGCTTCAGCGCCATCTGGCGTTCAAATTTGTTCATACCGCCATGCAGCACCACGTGTTGTAGCGGATATTTTTGCAGCTCTTCGCCGATCTCTTCAGCGGTTGCATTGCGGTGGGTGAAGATGAGGGCTCGTTCCGGTTGCAGCGCCTGCAAGAGTTTGGCCAGGGTGTCGATTTTACGATGATAGCTGGACTCGATGTAAAAGTGCTCGATGTTGGCATCGGATTCAATCGCTGCTCCGTGAATCCACTGAACATCCCGGCCGATCGATTCGGCGATTCGAAAGGCATCGCCTTTCTCTGTCGCGGAGGCGAAAACGAGTTGACGGTCGCGGGGCGTCATTTTGAGAAAGGATTCCAGGTCTTCGATGTGATCTTCCGCCAGCATGTTGTCGGCTTCGTCGATACAGACCGCACGGCACTTGTGGAGCTTAAGTTTTCCGCCGCGTCCGAGTTCGAGCATCCGTCCACAAGAGCCCACCACGATATGCGGCTTCTTTTTTAACTTTTCTTTTTGTCGTTTGGTCGAGGCATTACCTATCAAAAGTTGGCTGCGTATGGCGAGGCTGCCGTTTGCATCCAATTGGCGGATGCAGTCGTGTATTTGCACCGCTAGTTCCTGAGTCGGTGCTAAGACCGCGACTTGCAGGTCAGTCGTCGTGACGTCGAGCTTGGCCAGTAGGGGGAGCAGGTAGGCCAAGGTCTTGCCACTCCCCGTCGGCGCACTGAGCCAGGCATCGCCCTGCGCGCTCAAAGTAGGGTAGGCCTGTATTTGAATATCCGAGGGCATGTGGATGTTTAAGCGCGCCAGTTCGGCGCACAGCACCTCCGAGAGTCCCAGTGATTGGAAAGTAGGCATAGGGCGCTAGATAATCGGAGATTGGAGCTTGATGCGACGTATAAACGAGGGAATTTGTGATGTTCAAGCGCCTTATGCTTCGTAAAAAGTAATCGGCCGCACGACCTCGACCGTTAATTTACGTAAATTTACGTAAATTAGAATGAGGTAAGTATTTTAGGTAAGGACTTTAGGTAAGCACTTTAGGTAAGGACTTTAGGTAAGGACTTTACGACCTATTTAAAAGTTTTTTATAGCGAGTAGTCGCTGCTTCATCGGCCTTACGGACCGATGCTACATGGGAGCTGCTGCTTCATCGGCCTTACGGACCGATGCTACATGGGAGCTGCCTCACAAGCTACAAACCTTTTTCTAAAGGCCCTACTTTACGGGCCAAACCTTTAGCGAAACCTTCTCTTTGGATGGAGCATGAAAAGGGCCTGGATCTGGGCTGCGATGGTTGCGTTCTTTCCCGAAGTAGTCTTTATCGATGATGAAGTCGGTTCCGTCAGGCAGCTTAAAGGGTAGTCCTGAGATAATGGAGGTGCCGAGTGTCTGGCTGCTTACAATCTCCCGGTTCTCATCTCCGGCGAGTTCGGGATTTGATTCAAACTGAAGATAAATACCGTGGTCCTTTTGGACCAGTTGGGTATCGGCTTCGGAGAAGTGGTTCCCCTCGATCCTCATGTTCTCGACCGTGTGCTGGTTCGGATCGATGGCTTTAAACTGGGCGTAAATCGTGGTATGTTTTTCGTCCACCTCGCTGAACCAGAGTGCTTCATCACCTGCCCGCTCGAGCACTGCCTCTTTGTTGGCCGCCTCTTTCAACCAGTGGCCGTCCAAATAAACGGTGCCTGTGTGATAGGCCCGACCACTGCGCTTCGGAAGAGGGCGAAATCAATCGCCCGTAATTTTTGTGCTGTAAGGATTATAAGAGCCAAAGAATTCGTTCGGGATGATCGACTTCCAGGTGTCGTCCCCAACCTTATACCAGCCCTCAATGACTTCGGAGCCCTTGATGGCGACGTGTGCTCCCTGAGCCGCCTGATAGATAATGCGCTCGTCGTCTGATGTGCCCCCGCGCGGCGGGTTGATGCGCTCACGATAGACGCCCTAACATGAAGTTACTTCTGGCGGTTTTAGTGACTGTATCAACTTTCCTTGGGGTCAGGTAGTATCTTATTCGCGATATTTTCGAGCAACTCCGTGAGGAATTCTCCAGGCGTCTTGAGTCCTTCAAGAGCCTTGTTCGCCCGTGAGTTCACTTTGACGAGGCCTTGCTCAGCTTCCTGTTTGCCAAGGACAATAAAGTTCGGGACCTTGTCGATGTGGCATTTACGGATTTTTGCGCCGAGTTTATCGGCCACTTCATCGACGGTGACGCGGATTTTGGCGGCCTTGAAGAGCTTTTCGATCTCGCGGGCTTGAGGAACGAGGTCGTCGTTCATCGGCAAAATGCGGACCTGCTCGGGCGCGAGCCAGGTGGGGAAGCTTCCGGCAAAGTGCTCAATTAGCACGCCGCAGAAGCGTTCCATCGAGCCGAAGGGGGCGCGGTGGATCATGACGGGGCGGTGCTTTTCATTGTCCGCGCCAATGTAGGTTAAGTCGAAGCGTTCGGGCAGATTGTAGTCCACTTGGACGGTGCCCAGTTGCCACTCGCGGCCGATGACGTCTTTGACCACGAAGTCAATCTTGGGGCCGTAGAAGGCTGCTTCGCCGGGCTCTTCAATGAAATCGACATCGAGAGTCTGTGCGGCTTCGCGGAGGGCGGCTTCAGCCTTATTCCATTTCTCGGCCTCCCCGGTGTATTTATCGGAATCCGGATCACGTAGGCCGATGCGCACGCGGTAGTCGGACATGCCGAGGGTGTTGAAAACGAGTTTGACGAGGTCGAGGCAGCCTTTGATCTCTTGGCCGACTTGTTCCTCGGTGCAGAAGATGTGGGCGTCGTCTTGGGTGAAGCCGCGCACACGGGTCATCCCGTTGAGTTCGCCGGATTGTTCCCAGCGGTAAACGGTGCCGAACTCGGCCAGCCGGACGGGCAGGTCGCGGTAGGAGTGCGGCTGGCTGTCGAAAATCTTGATGTGCATCGGGCAATTCATCGGCTTGAGCAGGTAGCCGTCGATCTCGCCGGAATTGAGTTGGTTGGAGAGGTCGCCGCAGGAGCAGCCTTCCTGCGCGAGGCGATCCACGGTGCCGGGTTCGACAATGGGTGGAAACTGGGACTCTTTGTAGTAGGGGAAGTGGCCGGAGGTGCGGTAGAGGCCGAGCTTGCCGATGTGCGGGGTGAAGACTTGATCGTAGTCGGCCATGCGCAGCTCTTCGGCGATGAAGTTCTGCAGCTCCTGGCGAATGACGGCACCATTGGGCGTCCAAAGCACCATGCCCGAGCCGACCGCTTCGTCGATATGGAAGAGCTTGAGTTCCTTGCCCAGCTTGCGGTGGTCGCGGGCTTTCGCCTGTTCGAGCCGTTCGAGGTAGCCTGCGAGTTCCTCTTTACTCGGGAAAGCCGTGCCGTAAATACGCTGGAGCTGTTTGTTCTTCTCGTCGCCGCGATGGTAGGCTCCGGCGATGGAGAGCAGCTTATAGGCTTTGATCTTTTTGGTGTAGCCTACGTGCGGGCCGGCGCAGAGATCGATAAATTCACCGTTCTGGTAGAAGCTGACCTGCTCGCCATCGGGGATGTCGTCGAGGCGGCCCAGTTTGTAGCGCTCCTGGCCGATGGCCTTGATTTTTGCCACCGCCTCCTCGCGGGAGCACTCAGTGCGCTCGAACTTTTGGTTCTCTTTGATCACTTTTCTCATTTCCGCCTCGATCGCTTCGAGGTCGGAGGCGTCGAGCTTCTTATCCAGATCGATGTCGTAGTAAAAGCCGTTGTCGGTGGGCGGGCCGATGTCGAGTTGCGTTTCCGGATAGAGCCGGAGAATAGCGGTGGCGAGCACGTGCGAACAGGAGTGGCGAAGCTCCTCAATTGGGGACATGACTTTCATTGAAAGAAGTTGTAAGTTAAAAAAAAGTTAGTTGAAAGTTGCGAGTCAGTCCTTTGACGAACTCAGATCTTGAAGACAGGAGGCAACATTGCCCTAGTCAACGACAGATTCACGGACTTGGATTTTGAAGTTGCTGCCTGATGCTATGATGTCATGGCATTTAGTTCTCTAAGTAAGGTTAAGGCGATTGACCTGCCAAGCTACTGCCATGCGGTGATCTTGGATAGCCGAGGCGATGAAGGTTACGAGGCCGAGGCGATTGAATGGGTCGGTGAGATTCAATGCCCGGTCGCGTTGATTTGCCTGTGCAATGATTTCAGCCAGGTGTTGAATTATAAAGATCGGCTGCAACTGGTGGATGACATTGTGATGATCGATGCGCTACAACCGGGCGAACTGCCGGTGCGCATTACTCGTGCGATTGAAAACCGCAGAGCGGATCTCGGACGTCGGCAGGATCAGGAACTGCTCACCACGCTTCTGCATAATGTGCCCGATTCCATCTACTTTAAGGATCGGGATTGTTGCTTTATTGAACGGGGGCGGGTAGGTGCGCCCACTTCATTGTGACCAGCTCGTAGTGTAGTCGGGTCTGCGCTTGCTGCAAGGCGACACCGCGCCAATCCAGGCGCGGTCCGGATGCTACGCCTTCTTGGCGGCCTTCTTCTTGGCCGGGCGCGGGGCGAACTCGAAGCCGATTTTTCCGCTCTCGAAGTCGAGCGTGAGGTGGGCCTTGAAGGGGCGCTTGGTGCGCTTGGAGACGAAACCGTTGAGCAGCGGGGTCTTGCCCTCGGTGAACAGCTTTTCGACTTCGGCGGGCTGGAGCTCTTTCTGCAGGATGGTCTTGCCCAGGCGAAAGCCTTCGGGGGCGTCCTTGGTCTTGAGCTGCGGCACGTGGTAGGCCTTGTCGGTAGCGTAGAGTTTAGCCTCGGTGCCGTCTTTCAGCGTCATCGTCTTGATGATTTGATCTTCGGCCAGGTCCTCAGCGGAATCGGGCTCGTCCTGGTCGAAGACGAATTCAGTCTTCCATTTGCCGATCTTGCCGGTCTTGCTGACGCTTTGAGCCAGCTTAAGGCCGGCGCTGAAGGGCTTGTTAAAGCGGGAGACGAAGCCGTCGCGCTCGGGGAGTGCTTTGGTGGTAAAGAGTTCTTTGGCTTCCTCAGTGCTGAGGGTGCGGCCGGCCACGTGTTTGGAGACACGGAAGTCGCATTCAGCCTCGCGGCATTCGTAGGTGGCATCGGTCTGCTTGAGGCGGGGTGCGCCGCAGTTCGGGCAGGGACATTCCAAGACCGGGAACACGCGGTCGACCGCATTCTGCATATGGCTGCGGGCTTTCTCCACCACTTCCGTGGTGAAGTCGTTGATCTCCTGCATGAAGGCGACGCGGTCGAACTCACCGCGTTCCATCTTGTTGAGCTTGGCTTCCCAGTCGCCGGTCATGGACGGGCTGCTGAGTGCCTTGATGTCCATCTCTTCGCAGAGTTCGATCAGCCGGAGCCCCTTGCCGGAGACGTTGAGGTCGCGGCCTTCGCGGGCGATGTATTTTTGGCGGAGCAGGCCCTCGATGGTGGCGGCGCGGGTGGCGGGTGTGCCGAGGCCCCGCTCGGCCATGGCTTCCCGCATTTCGTCGTCGTCGATGAGTTTGCCGGCACCTTCCATGGCGGAGAGCAGGGTGGACTCGGTGTAGCGGGCGGGCGGCTGTGTGGCTTTATCTTCGACCTCGACGGCATTGGCATTGGCGTTTTCCCCTTCTTCGACTGCGACCAATTCGTCCTTCGATGTGGCCACGCCGGCGACCCGGCCATAGACGGCGAGCCAGCCAGGATTTGTAAGGGTCTTGCCGTTGGTCAGGAAGGTGTCGGTCGCGTCCGCGTGGTTAATCGTGGTGAGCCGCTTGGTGACCTCAAACTCGGCCTGGGGGAAAAAGACCGCGATGAAGCGTTTGACCACCATGTCGTAGAGTTTGGCCTCGGCATCGGATAGTTTGGTCACGCGGCCAGTGGGGATGATGGCAAAGTGATCGGAGACCTTGGCATTGTTGAAGATGCGCTTGTTGAACTGAATTCGGTTGTTCTCCAGCGAGTCGGTCGCCCATTTGGCCACGGGGTGTCCGGATTTGGCCAGTTCGCGAGTCGTTTCCTTCACCCGGGCGATGTAGTCTTCCGTCAGGTAGCGGGAATCGGTCCGCGGATAGGTCAGCATCTTGTGGCGCTCGTAGAGTGCTTGGGCCAGCGAGAGGGTATTCTTGGCCGTGAAGGGGGCTTCGCGCTGCAAGGTGGTCAGGTCGTAGAGCTGGGGCGCGATTTGCTTGGTGGGTTTTTTCTCCTCGGTGACGATGCCGGTCTTACCCTCGCAGCGGGATTGGATGGCTACGGCACTCGACTTCTCCCAGATGCGCTCAGCGCGGTCGTGGGGCTTTGCCGAGTCCTTTTTGAAGTCCAGGTCGATCCAGCGGCTCCCGTAGTTACCTTTGGCCACGGCGAAGTCGGCATGCACCTCCCAGTAGTCCTCCGAATTGAAGGCTTTGATCTCGCGCTCACGCTTGGCTAGGATGGCGAGGGTGGGGGTTTGCACGCGCCCAGCGGCGGTGATGTTAAAGCCGCCGTGACGGGAGCGGAAGCAGGTCAGCGCACGGGTGGAGTTGAGCCCGACGAGCCAGTCCGACTCGGAGCGGCATTTGGCGGCATCGGCGAGATGGCTCATTTGCTCGCCGTCGCGGAAGTGATCCCAGGCTTCCTTAATCGCGCTGGTCGTCATGGACTGCATCCAGAGGCGTTTGACCGGCTTCTGGATATCACCAATATCCATGATATATTGGAAGATGAGCTCACCCTCGCGGCCGGCGTCACAGGCGTTCACGATGACGTCGAACTCTTTTTTCTTCGCCAGTCCGAGCACATGCTTGAGTCGTGCCTGGGTCTTCTCAATCGGCTGCAGTTCAAAAGTCTTCGGGATGGCCGGGAGCACATCAAATTTCCAGGGCAGGTTCTTGCCGTTGGGCCCAGTAGGCATTTTCAGCTCGACGAGGTGCCCGACTGCGGAAGTGATGGCCGCATTGTCATTCTCAAAATACTGCGCATCCCGGGACTTGCCCTTTTTGCTGAACTTGCCGAGCTTGCCAGCAAGGGCCTTGGATAAGTCGGTTGCGACGGAGGGTTTTTCGGCAATGATCAGGTATTTCATGTAAAATATGTGGGAACAGGCGGTAAAAGCGACGAAGCCCCTGCGAAATCCGGGAGCTATTCAATTTTTGCGTAGAAAGCGGTGATTAATACTGGCGTCAATCTTCTTTCTGGTTTTTCAAAATGACACTAGTCTTACTAAGGGCATCAAATCTTCAATGTTAAAGCTTCGAGAATACCGTCAAAAAATCATTCGTTGGGCCAATGATTTCGCCCAATTTACGGCGGATGTCATCTACGACCGGCGGCATGGTCGGGCCGCTGAATTGATGGCGAACTTCTTATACGTGCTGTCGTTTCTGTTCAGCGGGATCGTGCAGCTCCGTTACTATCTCTACAAACATCGTATTCTGCGCAACAAGCCACTCGGGTGCCTCGTCGTCGTCGTAGGTAACCTGACCGTCGGTGGCACGGGGAAGACGCCCGTTGTCGAGAAGTTTGCCCGTATTCTGACCGAGCGGGGGCGCAAGGTCGCCATTCTCAGCCGTGGGTATAAGAGTAAAAAAGAGCCCCTACCGAAAAAACTCTGGCGCAAACTGACGCATGGAGAGGAGACTCCGCCTAAAATCGTAAGCGATGGGAAGGAAGTCCTGCTCGACTCCGAGGTCGCGGGCGACGAGCCCTACATGCTCGCACGCAACCTTCCCGGCGTCGTGGTGCTTTGCGATAAGAACCGCGTCAAAGCTGGATCCTATGCCATACGGAAATTTGGCTGCGACACGCTGATCCTCGACGATGGGCTGCAATACCTTCCGCTTAAGGGTAAACTGAACCTTCTTCTTGTCGATAAGAGTAATCCTTTCGGCAATCAGCATCTTCTGCCCCGTGGTATCCTCCGCGAGCCGATCAAACACCTCAATCGCGCCAGCTACATTTTTCTGACCAAGTCTGACGGTGTTCGTGACGAGGCGCTGCTCGAACTGATCCGTGAAAATAACCCGAAGGCTGAAATTATCGAGTGCGCCCACAAGCCCCAATACCTGAAGTCTGTTGATACCGATGAGCAGCTACCACTCGGCGCGCTGAAGGGTGCCCATATTGCGGCATTTAGTGGTATCGCATCCCCCGAGAGCTTTGAGAAGATGCTCCGCGACTTTGGCGCTGAGATCCGATACAATCAACGCTTCCTCGATCACCACCGATTTACGCGCAGAGAAATCGAGCGCCTCTACCAGCAAGTGGGCGACCTCGACCTCGACATGATCGTGACCACCGAGAAGGACGCCGTCCGCCTCTTTGAGGATATGAAGGCGCCGATTCCAATCTACTATCTCCGCCTAGAAATAGATATCCTTTCCGGTAAGGAGGATTTTGAAGAGGCGGTCGCCCGGATCTGTCTGCCCCGAACAAGAAAACCTTCCATTACGCGAGCGCCTTAGTAGGTTGCAAGATTCAGAATATGTGAGTGAAGTCTAGGCATCCGATGTCGATCTGAGCTTGAAGCATCGATCACTTTGCTTCAGTGCTGTTCCTTCGCATCACTAAAACACCCTCTCTACTTACAATGCCTCAGACCGAAGAAGCTGCCGCGCCCAACACTAAAAATGACAAAGTCCAAGACCTTGAGGTCAAGGATGCCCATATTATTTTTAACTCCGTCTGGTCTGCTCTTGAAGAGGAACTCGGCGACGAAAATCTGCGCTTTCCCAAAGAAATCTTCTGGCTGAACGGCGCACCCGGTGCAGGTAAAGGGACGAATACCGACTTCATTATGCAATACCGCGACCTCACGGCACCGCCGCTGGTCGTGAGTTCGCTGCTCGACACGGCGGAAGCCAAGAAGATGAAGGACGCCGGTATGCTCGTGGGTGACCGCGAGGTCATCGAGATCATGCTGCGCCGCTTGCTCGATCCCGTCTTTAAAACAGGTGCGGTGGTCGATGGTTTCCCCCGCACCAAGGTGCAGGTTGAGTGCGTAAAGATGCTCTACCAAAAGCTTATCGATTTGCGTAATAAATTCGGCGAAACCCTGTATTCCGAGCATTTCAAAAAGCCACACTTCCATATCGTAGTGCTCTTCATCGACGAAAAAGAGAGTGTGAAGCGTCAACTCCATCGCGGGCGCGAGACCATGTCGCACAATGCCGAAGTCACGGAAACCGGTGTCGGTGAAATGATGGAGCTACGGCCGACTGATCTGGATCCCAGCGCCGCGCTGAACCGCTACCGCACCTTCAAGGAAAAGACATACGGCGCCCTTAGGGACCTGCGTGAAATCTTTTTCTACCACTTTATCAACGCTCACGGGCTCATCGATGAAGTGCGCCAGCGCATCGACGAAGAGCTCCGCTACCAAGGCTCCCTCGAACTCGACGAAGCCACCTACGACCGCATCTCCCAGATCCCCGTCGCCGCCATGCTCTCCCAGCACGCCCGGCAGGATTTGGTGGACCGGCTTGATTCCTACGTGGCTCGTCAGACCGAGCTCTTTGAAAAAGTCATTGAACTGATCAAAGAAGAGTTTCTTCCCATCATCATGCGCCACGCCATTTCCGGGAGCGCGGTGATCAACTCGGAGAGCTCCGTCTTCGAAGACACCGATGCTCTTGCTATGCTCATCGATATCTTTTCCGAGCGTGGCTTCCACGCCATTGTTGATATCAACCGCGAGGAAATCCCTGAGTCGATCGACCCCAAGAGCTTCAAAATTAAGATCCGCATCAAACGCGTCTATCGCGTGCGTGTCACCTTCAAGGGCTCCGAGATCCGTCGGGGACGGTAGGGAGCGCGAAAATTCCTGTCCGCTAGCCCTTGTGTATTGGAATGCTCCTGCGGTGGCGACAGGCAGGAATGCCCTGACCCCGTCACAGAAATGAGTTGCCAATCCGGATTGACTCTATCCCTGCGGACTCTACTTATTTGCCCAGTTTTTGCGGGTATGGTGTAGTGGTAACACGTGACCTTCCCAAGGTTGAGCTGAGAGTTCGATTCTCTCTACCCGCACCATGCTTCGCTCCGGGAGTTACGCATGGCATCGCCAACAAAACCAAACCACAAGCTTCACGCAGTAGGTTAAGCTGTTTCCAGCTCCGCTGGATTCTTTTGCGTTGCAAGTGTGGCACTCCGGCGTAGCCGGAAACCGCTTATATTCGCTAATTGACGCTTATGTTTTTTGCTTCCTTGCGGCTCGATGAAATGAGGCATAGGGTTCTTAAATAAGTGCCCGTCCCTAGATTTATTATTTCGATGTTGAACGTTCGATGTTCGACGTTCAAAAGTGCCCGTCCCTAGATTTCTCCTCTACGCCCCAACGGGGCAAACTACGATAGCCTAGGGCAACGCCCTAGGTATCAATGGGTTAAAGATATCGGACGTTCAAAAGTGCCTGTCCCTAGATTTCTCCTCCACGCCCCAACGGGGTAAACTACGATAGCCTAGGGCAACGCCCTAGGTATCAATGGGTTAAAGATATC
>Ga0136604_1000209_pt1 | contig 32410 bp, 37 predicted proteins | sample AntRauFillE10628_FD_104928 | JGI IMG/M metagenome (GOLD analysis project Ga0136604, IMG submission 104928) | Saline lake microbial communities from Rauer Islands, Antarctica - Metagenome Filla E10 #628 | ecosystem: Environmental > Aquatic > Non-marine Saline and Alkaline > Saline | place...
AAAATTAAAAGAGTGGTTAAGACATGTTACATATATAAAACGTCAATTTTTCTGGCTCATTAAGTAAAGTTTCTTAATTCAAATAATGAATATAATCTCCTAACCGACCTGAGGGGTACAAGCTATGATTCCTCGCATTTCTACAAATAGTGATCTTATGCAAAAATCACTTTTATCCGGTATTGAAAAATCGCTTAATAGTGCACTCATGCGGGATGTTTTGTGCAAAATATTGGATTTAGCTAATCTGAATATGCCCGTTATTCTTATTGGGGAAATTGGATCAGGCAAAAAAAGAATGGCTCAAATAATACATGAGAACAGTTCTCGAGCCTCTCATCCATTTTATTCTTTCTACTGCCTGGATCTTACAAATGAGGAGTACGAGGAAGCTTTCAGGGAGCAGCTGCATATAAATAATGATCATTTTATTCTCAAATATAATATCATTGAGAAAGCCTCGAGAGGAATACTGTACATGGATCAATTCTCAGAATTATCCGCTGACTTAATACTAAATTTTGTTCAGTCGTTTAAAAAAGCCAGCGAACAACTTTTCAGGTATAGCGAAGCAGCCAAACCCCGTCTCATATTATCCGTTAACATGGAATCGTATCTTAATCTTGTTAATATGCCCAGTTGGCAAACCATATTGCACATGCTGGATCCTTATACTATCATGATTCCACCACTTCGGGAGCGTAAAGAAGACATTCCACTGTTAATCGATTCTATAATTGAAGAGATAAAATCAAAATCAAAAAAATTCCGTGACCTCTCAATCTCCGATGCCGCACTCGATGCTTGTTCTTCATATAGTTGGCCGGGTAATATAAGACAACTCAATAATGCGCTTCTGCAGGGAGCTGTATTGTCTCATGGCAAAACAATTGAGAAACATCATTTTCCTTTTTCAATGAATTGGAAGCTTCCATACGAATTTGAGTGACATAATCATTGAATGAGAGTTTAAATATATGCGAATGCCCTTTTCGAAAGTTTGGGAAAAAACGCTAACAGCTAGCTAATCTCTTTATATTTATCGAGCTTATTGTGCAGAGTTTTACGTGCAAAGCCTAAAATCTTGGCGGCCTCCGTTTTATTATTATCAACTGAATTAAGAGTTTGTTCGATAACATGGCGTTCTATTTCTTCAAGACTTGCACCAATAGGAATTCGCATCATATCTTCGCGACCTCCCGCTGCCGGGTTTAAAATGGGTTTCCGCTCTTGATTCTTTCTAATGCTTGCTGGTAACATATCTACGGTAATAAGACGTCCCTTGGAAAACACAACTGCACGTTCAACTGCATTCCTCAGTTCGCGCACGTTACCGGGCCAATCATACGCCATAAATAGTTCCATACATTCTTCATCAATTCCTATTTTTTCTATTTCATAGCAGGCAGTATAATGATTTAGAAAATATTCGGCCAACAATGGTATATCATCCTTTCGGTGCCTCAGTGGCGGCACATATAGTTCAATAACATTTATTCGATAATAAAGATCTTCCCTGAAGCAACCCGACTTTACCTGATCTATGAGTACTTTATTCGTTGCCGAAATGAGCCTCACATTTACCTCTATTTCTTTTTTTCCACCTACTCTCCGAAAGGATCCCAGCTCTACTGCTCGAAGTAATTTAACCTGAATATTTAATGGCATCTCTCCTATTTCATCTAAAAACAAGATACCGTTATCCGCTAATTCGAAACATCCTTCTTTCTTGGTGTTTGCACCCGTAAACGCACCCTTTTCATGACCAAAAAGCTCGCTTTCTACTAAATCTGTGGGGATTGCTCCACAATTAATAGCAACTACGTTTTTCTTAGGTCGGTCACTATAGTAGTTGAGCAGCTGGGCAAGCACTTCTTTTCCTGTTCCATTCTCCCCTGATAGCAGCACGGTAGCCCTGGTTTTTGCTACCAGTTTTACCTTTTCAATCAGATCGATCATTATCGAATTCTGAGTGATAAAGTGTGGCTTTTTTGTATTTTTTCCGAAATTACCATTTGCATATTGTTCCATCTCTGGTCTCCCCTTTTATTTATCTTACTTGTTGAAAAACAAACATACTGCAAATATGTTCTATTTTAAATAGCAAGAACTATATTATTTAACGTACTTTTTTTATGTTACTACGTTATGATAATGCATCATTTTGTAATAATTAAGTTAGAACGTTCTAATCTCAAAATGCACTACAGCGTACTGCTGCAAGTACTAAAGTAAAGCTTTTTACGTATTACAGTTTTTAAACAAAGCAACCTTTATTCTATGGGTGGGCTTGGTCGCAATAAACTTCCTGTCGCGCTATCAGAATCAACGGCCCGGCTTGCAGTAATCTTCTCAATCTGAATTGTATTTTTTTATGTACCACGTTTTATGATCCGTTTTCATTCTAAGCACTGAAGGTGCAAACTACAAAGATTAAATTTGATGTTTAGAGCGTATCCGCTCGCCAAGTATCATTTTTAGAATGAATTAAAAGAATATTGACAAGGGGGATGGCCTATTCGTAAATTCAGCCTCAAACTATAGAATCAACCTTTTAATCAATTTTTCAACCATTCAACGCGTTGAATATAATTAGGATAATATGAAATCACTGATAATGAACAACCCCGAGGCAAGCCATCGGGGTATCAAATGGAATAAGATACACTAAAATAATTTTCTTCCATTAGAACCCACTCCTACACCCCTCCAGAGGGGATTTTAGCGTATCTTATTCTGTAATCTATCCCGCCCAAAGGGTCGGGGTATTAAACCACTTATCAAATAAAAATGGAGAAACATTAATTATAACCAAAAGCGCATCGGAAACAAATGGCAAAATAACTGAATTTGAAGGAAAAGAAATGCCTGGAATTAGACCACCCATGCACGTCCATTTTAAACAAGAAGAAATGGTTAAAATAATCGCTGGTAAAATGAAAGTGAAAACGGATTGTAAAGAATTTTCACTTAAAGAAGGAGAATCATATTTATTTAATCCCGGTGAACCCCACAAATTCTGGAATGAAGGTCAAAAAAAATTACATTATTCAGGATATGTAAAGCCGTCTGGAAATTATGAATATTTCATTGAGCAAATTTACCAATCCGCAAATGAAGCCAATGATGATAAACCAAGCCCATTTGATGCAGCATTCTTATTGACCAAATATAAATCTGAAATGGACATGCTAGTTATACCAAAACCTGTAAAGACTTTTGTTTTTCCTATCCTGTTATTAATTGGAAAAATAACTGGAAAGTTTGACAAATTTAAAAATGCACCAGATGCAATAAAAGAATAAACACGTCGCCCAACAATGTATATAAAAAATAGGGCGAAAATTTGCTTAAACAAAGGCTTGTGCGTATTTGCAAAGTCCGCCATATTTTTAATTTGTATTTTAGAAAAAAGAAAAGATAAAAATAGAATGAAAAATATGGCTAAGTGTAAAACCGAACGTAAGTGCTTATCAACTGCCCTACTTTTCATATACCAGACCGTTGGATCACATTCAGCTAAAGCTGACCAAAGGTACTACGTAGCAATAAAGATTGAGTTGGAAGTAGAACTAAAATAAATTCAAATGGAAAAAGTAATTCGTTGTCGAGACTTAGGTTATGATTGTGAAGGAGTAATCAAAGCCAAAACGGAAGAAGAAGCCCTGAAACTGGCGGCTGAACATGCAAAAAAAGCTCATGGATTAAAAGAGGTTACCCCTGAGATTGTAGAAAACATAAAGTCAGTAATGAAAGACAAATAGAAATTGAATATTGCCACACAAAGCATAGCGATAACTTGCCCTATGCGGGCAAATTACGCCTATGAGTGACGTTGGAACACAGTTAGCTTAAAAGCCTCTACTCCTTCTGCCGTTCCCTGCCCCAGTGCCGGAAAATAGAAATGCTGAAACCGATCATGATTATAAAGGTACCCAGCCAAACGACCGAAATAAACGGTTTCTCCTCGGCCACTACCAGCACCCATTCTTCTTTGTAAGTTTCGTCAATCCCACTTACTTCAAGTGTTACTTCGCCGGTTTGAGGATCAATTTTGGTGAAGCGAACCGTCACACCATAGCCGTCGATCTGCTGCGGGGGTGAGTAACTGAAGCTTTTGCCCTGATCGGTGTAAATAGCGTATAACAGGCGTAAAGTCTGGCCGTCACCGCTGGCCTGGTGGCGTATATTAATACGCGCCCGCACGGCAATCATGGTGCTGTCGGGCAGCCCTTGCGTATTGGTTTGATTGAATGATTCCAGCCCTATATCGAAGCCGCCCAGCTCAATCTGCTCTCCTTCGGTCATCACTAATTTTTGGGTCTCACCGGTATCTGCAGGAACCGATGATGCAGCTTGCCGACCTAATTTTTTCTGGTCTTTAATCTGCTCATTTTTCCGTTCCACGTACGAGCTGCCGGCCACATACAAATACATATCGCTCATGATACCGGTTCGCACATCGGGATCTACCGACCACTGCACCGAACCGCCCGGTGCCGCAGCCGACATTGGATACACTTGCGGGTAGAGGTACACGCCTCCACTGGAACCGTCAATAGGTTCAACCCGAATGCGGTACTGCTGCTGACCCGGCCGCCCCTGGTCTTCGAGCGTGTAGCCCTCGTAGGTAAACAAATACCGGTTATTAATCACTTTCGGCTTATTGAGCTTCAATTGCATGAAATTGGCTTTCTGGCGAACGGGGAAACCTTCCCCATCGATCACATCGCCCTTTTCCACGGAGGCATTATACGTTTGCGTAGTTTGATCAAGCAAATTGCTGTTGTACAACGATGAAGCTAAAATCCCCAACAGCAGTAATCCAAATCCGATATGAGTTAGCGAACCGCCGATAAGCATAGGATTTTGGAACATCAGCCGTATCATTACAAAACCGTTACCGATGATGGCAAACCAGCCGGCTAATACTACAATCATCGAATATAAATCATACACTTCGGCAATCATGATGGTGGCAAGGGTAGCAATACAGCTCAGTGCCACCGGCAACAACAGTTCACGCGCCAGTGATTCTGCATCCTGACGCTTCCAAAATAAATACTGACCCAATACCGTCATAAATCCGGCCAAAATAGCCAGAGGCAGCGTCCAATCATTGTAAAAACTGATTTCCGGCGGCGTGGGATTGGCCGTAAACAATCGTCCGATGATGGGTGAACTGGTACCCAATGTGATGATCAATCCCAGCAAGAACAGGATCATGGCCCCGGCAAAGGTCATGAACTCCCGGCTCAAAAATTTCGACTCTTTCTGCTGGCTGGGTAAATCTTTGTAGCGATAGGCGAATAGGGCCAGACAAATACCGGTCATAACGCCCATAAAAATAACGAGCTGCACATACAGTCCCAGATCAACGAAACTATGAACTGAAGCGTCTTCTAAAATACCCGAGCGCGTAAGAAACGTTTCATAGACCACAGCTACATAGGCCAGCAACGCAAATACGATGGAAGCTTTTTGGGAGGTTGAACTTTTTTTCTGGATAATCATGGTATGGATGCCCGCCGTGCCCAGCAGCCACGGCACCAGCGAGGCATTTTCTACCGGATCCCATGCCCAGTAGCCGCCGAACGAGAGCGTTACATATGCCCAGTAACCGCCCAAGAAAATAGCCGTCAGCAGACACACATTTGCGCCCAATGTCCATGGAAGCGCCGGGTGAATCCATTCGTTGTATTTCTCTTTCCAGAGGGCGGCCATCGCAAAGCAGTACGGTACGGTCATCATGGCAAAACCGAAAAACAGAATGGGCGGGTGTATCACCATCCACGGACTTTTCAGCAAATCATTCAGTCCTTTGCCATCGGCAGGTATAAAATCGGGATTGGCCTGGATAAAGGGCGCATTGGGCATGGCTTCGGCAATAGTTCGGAAGGGAGAAGCGCCAATGGCAACATCACCGATATGAATGCCGGCAATCATGGAAAATAGAAATACCTGCGTAAGCGTAAGAAAGAAAAGCACCGGACCGCGATAGGGCTTGCGCGTCCACTTCATCAAACCGAGACCGATGAGTATCGAGAAGAAAATCCAGAGCATGAAGCTTCCCTCCTGTCCGCCCCAGAAGGCCGCTACCAGATATTTGAGCTGCAAATCGGAACTGGTGTAGTTGAAGACGTAATAGTAATTGAACTGATGGGATAAGATAAGATACACCAAAATGGCAGAAGCAGCTACCAGAAAAATACCCTGAAGGCCAAACAACCAGTTGGAAGCACGGAACCAGCGATTATCATCATTGCGGGAGTACAGAAAGTAGCCAATAGCCGCAATAATGGTGCTACCAAAGGCAGCGTTGATTAATATTTTTCCGATGATTCCGATCATAAAATGATATTCATAACAACTAAACTAACACACCCCGTCCCGATAAATCGGGACACCCCTCTCAAGAGGGGACTGGTTTTGTCCCCCTTTTGCCAAAGGCACTCCTTTGGAGGAAGGGGCAAGGGGGATGATTGAAATGCTAAAATTCAAACTCAAAAAATCTAACTATTGGCTGCTTCCGCAGGCTGAAATTGCGCTTCTTCGCCGGTGGCATTATACTTTGACGGGCATTTCATGAGCATATCATTGGCATAAAATACACCGTTTTGCATATTCCCAATGACCACTAATTTCTCGGCCTGCTCAAAATTATTGGGCTTGGGCTTGGGGTAAATCACCTTGCGTACGTTGCCTTCCTCATCTTCCATAAAAAAGGTAAACTGCTTATCATCAATAGAAAAGCCGAAATCTTTTGAATCTTCCCATTTGCCTACCACATGCGCGCTTTTGCGGCTTTCTGCATCGCTAAAATTGGTATACGTACTGATGCTATTGCTGAAATTGACCATCAACAGAGTGGTAAAGCCGATAATAGCGATAACGCCGATTATTACTTTTGGTTTCATGATGCGTTTTCGGTTGAGTTTTGTTTTACCATTTCTTCAAGTTGGCTTACTTTGCGATCGGTTCGGATGATAAAAAACAGCAGCACAAACCAGATGATCAAGCTTACACCCAACACGATAAAAATAAGATCGTGTGATGCCATCGCGCTGATGATGGAACTTGTCTGATCTGCCGATTCTGCCCCGGCCCATTTGTCGCCATAGCTGGATGGCAGTGTATCAACGACAGCCGTGGTATCTTCTTGTGTTAATGTTAAAAAATCATTCATGCTGCCGGGTATTCAATATGATCTTTAATTTTTTTATACCGTACGCCGATATCAGTAAACCATAATGCGAGGCCAATAAATCCTATGATGGCCGGATAAAAAATGTAGCGGAGTTCGGGTGCCGTAATTTCACTGAACGCCGGATTGCCTTCCGCCCCGGGGTGCAGACTCGGCAACTGGCGCGGAATAATATAAAGCAAAAAAGGGATAGTAGTGGCTGCAAAAATATTAAAAATAGCTGAAATTTTAGCCCGCTTTCTTGGATCGTCAAAGGCCGTACGCAATACAAAATAGGCTACATAAATCATCATACCAAGTGCTGAAAGATTCATCCGCGGCTCGGCAAATGTCCACCATGCGCCCCAGGTAAAACGGGCCCAAAGCGAGCCGGTAAGCAATCCACAGATCCCGAATACCAGCCCTACCTGCGTGATGGTCTCCGCTTTGCGGTCGGTATCCATATTTTCATCACCCAAATATTTTATGCTATAAAAAAGTCCGCCGGCAAAACAAACCGCCATGGTAAACCACATGGGCACATGCAGAAACAAGTTTCGCGCCGATTGTTCCAGAATAGGAATATCAGGTAGTGGGATGAGAAAACCTGCAATGATAACGGCGGTCATCCAAAATGCTACGATGTATTTCCAGAGTTTCAAGTGGTATTACTACTAAATTAGTTTTTGCTGTTGTTTCATCCTTCAACTAAATTGATGGGATAAGCTTTAAATTTCGCATCGTCTGAAATCACTTTCATAGTATGGCTCATTGACTGTGCAATAATCAATCGATCAAAAGGGTCCTGATGATGAAAAGGGAGTTCAGTCATTATATCGAGATCTTTATTTGTGAAATTCAGAGGCTTAAAGCCATGATTTAATGCAAAATCCTCGAGTTCAACCAAGCTATTATTAAGTTCAAGTTTTCCGATGCTCATTTTAATTGCTATTTCCCAAAAACTAACATTGCTAATAAAACTTCATTGGATGCTTCGTCAAGTATGGATCTGCTTTCATCGCTCAGCTTTTCTTCACCTTTCAGATACCAAATAAAGACATGGGTATCGACCAGATATTTCATTTAGTGTATGATTTAAACATATCAAGCGGCTCATTAAAATCTGTAGAAACAGTGCCAAATAATTCCCTGCCGCATCCAAACGTTCGTTTAAAGTTGTCAGAATCAGTATAATTATTTTTTACGTTATACATTTTTTCAACCACGGCTTTATCATCAAGCCCTTTAATCCATTTTATCAATTCTCTTTTTTTTGCGGAAGTATTCATAGCGTTTATATTTAAGCAGAGACAACGTTTTTGAAACATTAAATATACGAAAAATCAGCCGGTATAATGGGATAAATAGCCCACTCTTTCCCTGAATTTTGGCTATGTTACTATTGTTATTTGAAGGTATTGTGAAATTAAAGCCCTTTATTTATGCCTCAGCAAAATAAAAATAACACATTTAACTTAACTCCAAGCTGGAAACAGTTTTTTTGGGGCTACGTCCTTTCCATTCTCTTCATTCCCGTTTTCGGTATCGGCTTAATTTTGCTCTACTTCATTCGCAAAAAACATCAGCAGATGCGCTACGAAATCTCTGATAACCGAATCAGCCGGTTTGATGCCAAATACAAGCACAACGTTGACTTGGTTGGTATTAAAGATGTGAGCGTTCAACGGAGCTGGCTGCAGCAGAAGTTGGGTATCGGCGATCTGATTCTAAATACCTCGGCTTCAAAAATGGTTTTAGCAGGACTTGATGAACCTGAACAGCTAAAGGATATTCTTGAAAAAGCCATAAAATCTGAAATTAAACAGCACGAAGAGCATCAGAAAACAAAAGCCCGGGAACCCCAGTATCAGCCCGGCAGCATGGAAAAGATGGATTACCTTACGGGCCTGTGGCAGCAAGGATTGATTTCGGATGCAGACTACCAAAAAGAGCGCAAGCATTTTGAGTAATTATTTAAATTTTTAAACCATTTCTTTATTTTTCACAGTGATTTTAAATCTTTTAACGGTTCTTTTGTGGCAAAGGAATATCCATTTTTGTAATTAGCAGATGATCTACAATCAATCTAAATGAATATTTCTCTGCTCATGGATACTACCTTTCGGGATACTCTTCTTTACAGCATATCATTGTTTTGTTTTTTGATGATTTTTTCATCGCATGTGCATGCCCAAAAAGCCAATTATGAGCAAGCACAGCAATTTACAGGCGAACGCATGGAAAAGCTGGTAGGCAGCACCGGCGTTTTTCCACGGTGGATTGAAGACCAGGATCGGTTCTGGTATAGCTACGAAACTGGCGATGGCAAAAACTGGTACATGGTTGATGCCAAACGCCCATCCAAACGCACGCTGTTTGATCAAAACGGGATGGCGGCCAAACTGGCAGAAATTTTCAATAAACCGTTCAACAGTAAGGACCTTCCCCTTAAAGATTTTGAGTATGATACCCATGAAGGCCTGTTCACCTTTCACGTTGACAGCATAAATTTCCAGTACAACATACAAGGCAATGACCTGGTAAAACAAGACTCGGTAAAAGAAGAGCCCGAAGACCGCTGGAAAAGTTATTCACCCGACAGTACCTATATCGCTTTTGCAAAAAAACACAATTTATACTTAATGCGCGCTGATGATCCTGACAGTACCGAATATCAATTGACGGATAGCGGCGAACGCTGGTACAGCTTCCAGGGTGATGAAGGCGATACAACCACTACGAAAAGGCTTCGCTCAAGTGCGCAATGGTTTGAAGATTCAAAAAAGCTTTATATAAAACGAACTGACGAACGCGAGGTGGGAGAACTATGGGTCATCAATTCGCTAAAAAAGCGGCCGGAACTGGAAACCTACAAATATTCCATGCCGGGCGAAAAAAATATTGGTGAACAGGAAGTCTGGGTGTTCAAAGCCGACACCCTTTCGCAAACCAACGGCGTGAAACTGGATGCCGACAAAGAAGAATGGAAGGATGAATCGCTCGGCGGTGCTTATTTCAATGACGGGGGGTTCTTTACCGGCACGGGTTCCGATTTCCTCTACATTTTGCGCCGCAACCGGCAATGGAACAACATTGACGTGCTGAAAGCCAACACCTCTACGGGCAATGTAGAAGTGCTTTTCAGTGAAGAAAGTAAACCCTATTTTAACACGCGCTTTGCCCAGTTGGGGGTGATTAATAACGGTAAAGAATACCTCTGGTGGTCGGAACGTACAGGCTGGGGGCAGTTATACCGCTACGATAGCGAAGGAAAGCTTAAAAACCGAATCACCGACGGATTTTACACAGCCGGTGAAATAGCCAAAATAGATACCGCCAGGCAAACAATTTATTTTGAAGGTTACGGCCGCGAGGAAGGGGTAAATCCTTATTATTCCATGCTGTATAAGATCAAATTTGACGGCAGCGACCGCGAACGCCTAACCCAGGAGGAAGCCACACATCAAGTTTTTGAATCGGATAAAGGTAACTTTTTTGTCGACAATATTTCCCGCGTTGATATGCCGGACCGGTCCGTTTTACGCGACGGTAACGGCCGCATTATTCAAGAGCTTGAGCAAACCGATATGGAAGCGCTTAACGAAATCGGCTGGCAGCCACCGGAAATGTTTAAAGTAAAAGCAGCAGATGGCGCAACCGACCTGCACGGGGTGATGTGGAAACCCTTCGACTTTGATTCAACCAAAAGTTACCCCATTATCTCGTACGTATATCCCGGCCCGCAGACCGAGCCCTTCCCTATTGGATTTTCACTAAGCGGTCGAAACACATCGTTAGCCCAACTCGGCTTTGTGGTGGTTGCCATGGGCCAGCGCGGCGGCAGTCCTATCCGTTCTAAATATTACCATAACTTTGGCTACGGCAACCTCCGAGACTACCCGCTCATCGACAATAAATACGGTATTGAACAACTGGCTGCACGGCACTCATTCATCGACCAGGATCGCGTAGGTATTTTTGGACATTCCGGCGGCGGTTTTATGAGTACCGCAGCCCTGCTCACCTACCCCGACTTTTATGACGTTGCCGTTTCTTCATCAGGAAACCACGACAATAATATTTATAATATTTACTGGAGCGAAGTGCATAATGGAGTTGAGAAGTCAGCCAAAACCATAAAAGTAGATGACGGTGACGGCAGTAAAAAAGACAGTACCATCACTACGTTCAAAGCTCCCATTGAGACCAACATTGACCTTGCTGAAAACTTAAAGGGACATCTGCTCTTGGTCACCGGCGATATCGACAACAACGTTCACCCAGCCAATACGTACCGCATGGCCAATGCACTGATGAAAGCCGGCAAGCGCTTTGATTTTATGATTATGCCTGGGCAACGGCACGGGTATGGCAATTATACGCCCTACTTTGAACGCATGCTTTGGGACTATTTCTCTGAACATTTGCTTGGATACAAACCGGACAAGGTGAATTATAATATTCCCGACTATGATGAGTGATCTAACAAACACACATTCGAGATAAAGGCTCCGCACTCCCAAATTCTCAATCCGGCACAAAAGGCGAGATTGACTTACCCTCCTCAAGAAGAGACTTTATTAATTCTTGCTACCAAATAATTTTGAACCACATCAAACAGGTACTTCACCTCTACTTATTTTCCCTCGCGAATTTTCCGCTTTCTCTTTATAATGCTCTTCCTGTCGGGTTATGGTTAGTCCCCAGGTAATCCCCGCCCCAGCCAGCAGCACACCGAACAAAATAATCACCTGTTGTATAGATAAAATACCATATTCCAATAACGCTGATGCCATTAAAACGGAAGCCGATTGCGCCAGTGTAAACAGCAGCCACTCGGTGCTGAAAATACGTCCTCTAAAAGTATCAGGCGTGCGCCGCTGCAGCAGTACGGTACTCATCACCCAGTTAGCCCCGGAGGAGGTGTGCGCCAGCAGTACAAAAATGAGCATTAAAATAAGGCTTGTTGTAAAACCAACAATCACATACATCAATCCGGTAAAAATCATGCATAAACCCATCACTTTAATCCAGTCTGATTCGTTGGGAAAAAGGCGACGGCCGATGATGGGACCAATCCCGGTTCCGATGCCGCGGGCAGAATAAAGCAGTCCCAACCCCACACTGCCCATTAACAAGATATTTTCGGAGACTAAAATAAGCATATACGTAAGTGCACCGAGAAACATGGTGAAGAAGCCCTTTGCAAGTGTTGGGCGCAAAACCGGAGGGGTTTTGATGAGATACTGAAATCCTTCCTTGATACCCACAAATGGATTACGGGTGCGCTTTAGCTCAGCTTTGCTCATTTTCTTCTGAGGAATGATCGCGTGGTAAATAAACCATGCCGAAAGAATATAGCTTAACGCATCAAGGATAAACACTAAATCCGTGCCCAGCCACGCCGTTGCCAGTCCGCCGATGCCCATCCCCATTGTAAAGATGACGCTCCAGCTTGCCGCCGAAAGTACGTTGGCATCCACCAATTCTGTTTCCGTAGTGACATTTGGAATGGATGAAGTTTTGGCCGGTTCAAAAATAGCGGAAAGCATCATTTGCAGTGCCGTAAGTACGTACGCCAACCACAGCGTCTCGTAAGAAATAACCGCAAGCATGCCAATCATAAGTAGTGCTCGCAGCCCGTCGCAGAGAATCATCAGTTGCCGCCGGTTAAAACGGTCGGTTATATAACCCGCAAGGGGCGAAAAAAACGCCAGGCTTAACATCTTGACCACTATTATAAGCCCCAGTAAAAACTCGGAATCAGAATATTTAGTGATTAACGCATATACCGCCAATAATCCAAACCAGTCCCCAAAATTGGATACCACCTGGCTAAGCCACAACCGCCGGTAGTTGTGGTTCTCAGAGACAAGGTTAATATAGGGTTGAAGATTTTCGAACATTTTTTTGCCCCAGATTTTCACGAATTTAAACGGATTGGGTGATTTGAGGTTAGAAATTCGAAGTTAGAGGTTGGAAGTTAGAAGCATAATACCAGATGCCGGACTTTAAATATATAATTTGAGTTTTTCCAGTTTCCAATCTCAAACTTCGAGCTTCGGCATCTGTTCTTATCTGTGAGAATCTGTGGCCTATTTAACGCCCGTACTACCAAAGCCACCCTCGCCGCGGACGCTGTCCGGCAGGGTATCCACTTCTTTGATGCTGCATTGCTGTACCGGCGCAATAACCATTTGGGCGATGCGGTCGCCGTGGTTGATGGTAAAAGCTTCTTCTCCGTGATTTATGGCCAGCACCTTAACTTCACCCCGATAGTCGGAGTCAATGGTGCCCGGTGTATTTAACATGGTAATACCATTGCGCCACGCCAAGCCACTGCGGGGGCGGACTTGTGCTTCGTACCCTTCCGGCAGCACCATTTGCAGACCGGTAGGCACGAGCATGCGCTTGCCGGCCTTTAGTTCTATGGATTCTTTAAGAGCCGCCCGCAGATCCATGCCCGCCGCCGAAGCCGATTCGTAGGAGGGTAACGGCAAATTATGAGCGTGTGGCAGTTTTTTGAAGTGAATATCAATCATTTTCGGAGTTCTTTTTTATATTCAATGAGTTTTATTTTTGCATTTCCCAGCCACACTTTTACGCGCGCTTCTACCAGCACCCGAAGGTCGTTAGTAAGATACCACGCTTCAAACTCTCCCGAAAATCCAAAAGGTCCATCAATATCGGTTTTACCTTTACTGTAATAGGTTTCCACTTCATCCGGGAACGCATCGTACTCCCGTTTTTCTGTTTTTGTGGTATTCGTCACAGTCATATATTTCTTTTCCCGATTAAGATAAATGGGTACCCTTACTTCCGAGTCCGTTCCGGCAGCCAATCGTCCCACGTAAAAAATAATATGTCCCGATGAAGCCGGCTCTTCCAGCGCCAGCGTATCGCGCGGCTGATCTATTTCGTAGGCATACACCTTCTGCTGTTCACGGTCAAAAATATACTCGGAATCTCTAAATTCTTCTTCATCAACATTGTCCGTCCAAAATTTCTGAACCTTAAAGGTGCTGTCAACGGCCCTGAAAATGGAGTTATAGTGATTCTCTTCTTCACCTACAAAAGGAATGCCGGAGTTTGAGGTGATTATGGTCTTTAAATGCCAGCTTTTTTTATCACTATAAAGCGTATCAGAAACGATTTCAACTTTTACTTCGCCCAGCTTAAAAAAGCTGTAACGCACTTCGTAGGTAAATATCTCGTGCCATTTTAGAAGCTCTTCGGGGGTTGGGGGACTTTTAATGTCATCATAAAATAAATCAGAATCTTGTGCGGACGCTACTGTATTAATCAACACAAACAGAACTGCTGCACAACAGCATTTTATAAGAAATGAGTTCATAAACAGCTGCAAAAGTTTCGCATTAAAATAGCTTTATTCTGTGATTGTAATGCACGATATTAATCTTCTGGCATAGGTGATGGAAAATCGTAATCATAATAAAATCGTTCATGACTGCCTCTAACCTATTTAAATTATTTCTATTGTGTAGTATTGCTTTTAGTTTCATGCAGTGTTCCGAAGATGAGGAACAGCGCGATTTTGAACAGATGGCCTTACGGCCTCCTTCCGGTATTGCAGCCATGAGCGCAAATGGTACCCCCGTGGAAGATGGTGAAAGCGACCCTGATGACTGGCGAATAGCTCCTGAATTTCTGGGAATTTTTATTATAGAAACCGCTGCTTTCCCCAATCCGGTTTCGTTCAACAGTTCCTTCGAAATCTTGATAAGTATAAATAGTTTTCAGGCTGTGAACGGTCTCCGAATTTTTGCCTTTCAACAACCAAGCCAAATGGGTGCTGCCCTCATTCAGGAAACCGGACCGCTTAACATTGGGGTTAGAAGCATCCGGCTGAGCCCGCAACAGTTTGCATCATCCACCGGCACCGGTAACGTGGGTGATTTATACAGAATCATCATTTATGACGGCCGTGGGGATGTCATCAGCTACGGGGACGTGCAGATAGAATAGGTTGTTAAGTAAGGACATCTACTTTATTTTAAGCGCATCTTAATTATCATGAGCTTGATATAAACTTAATCAATGATGTCATAAAGATAACCACAGCCTTCGTAAAGAACATGATTCCCAAAGCTTACCCACCCCGCTCCTTCGGAGCACCCCTCCCTAAATCATTAGGGAGGGGACGGGGGTGGGACAACAAAAGAAAATGGATGTGAACTGGCAATCGAGGACATCTATACCGATATTCTTATGTTCAATTCATCTTAATTATGGGCCAACATAAAATTACATCATCAGAACATAGTATTCTTGAGCGCCTGGTTTTTCCCGAGCCATTTGCAACCATTATGGAAGAAACAGGACTACAGCCCGGTGAATTACGGGATGATTTGATCAACCTGCTAAACTTCGGTTTTGTTGAAGCGTATGAATTTAAAGACAAGCGTATTACTACAACCGGCTTTTATGATGCCGATAATCTGCAAAAATTCAGTTTCAGGGCAACAAGTAAAGGTCTTTCCGCGATTTAAAAAAGAGCATTATGAAATTTGAAACATCCATTAATGATGAAATAACGGAACTTAGTGTTGAGCCGGATAAAAATGAGTTTTTAATAAACGGCAATGCCCAACGCTATTCCTTCCACATCCAATCCAACGGCCGGCGGCTGCTGCGTATCGGGCACAAACTTTATAAAATTGATAATGTTGAATTTGAAAAACACACCGTTCAATTTACGTTGAATGGGAAATGGTGCAGCGTGCAAGTACACGATGAACAGGATTTACTGATGGATAAGATGGGGTTTAAAACCGCGGCTGATATTGGTGAAGGACAACTGAAAGCGCCCATGCCTGGCAAAATTCTGGAAATTATGGTGCAAGAGGGTGATGAAGTAGAACTGGGCGAACCGGTGGCCATCCTGGAAGCCATGAAAATGGAGAACGAACTTAAGGCCCCGGTTGCTGGGGTGATTACATCTGTCAATGTCACCAAAAACGATTCATTAGAAAAAAACGCATTAATCTTAGAAATAGAAGCAAGTGGATAAATTTGTAATTGAAGGCCCGACTCCTCTCAACGGAACCATACCCATAAGCGGATCAAAAAATGCAGCCCTGCCCCTGATGGCGGCCGCCATTTTGGGCGATGGCCCAACCACCATCACCAATATTCCCAAACTAAAGGATATTTATACGTTTAATAATGTGATTCGCGTGACCGGCGCCCATGTTGAATTTGATGAGCAAGAAGGCCAACTGGTGATCAATCCCGACAATATTGGTCACCTTGAAGCGCCCTACGATTTGGTGCGAAAAATGCGGGCTTCTTTTTATATGCTGGGAGCCTTAGTGGGTAAATTCGGCGAAGCCAAAGTATCGCTGCCCGGCGGCTGCGCGTGGGGGCCGCGTCCGGTTGATCTGCACTTAAACGGTATGCGCGCGATGGGCATCGATATTGAACTGGAGCAGGGATATGTGTATGCGAAAGCGCCTGAAAATTATGAAGAAGCCGCTTTTACCCTTGAACCCAGTAGTGTGGGTGCTACCATTAACCTAATGTTGGCTTCGGTACTGCGGGCAAAAAAATTTGTGCTGAAAAACGCCGCCAAAGAACCGGACGTGGTTCTTTTGTGTAATACCCTCGTGGAAATGGGCGCTGATATTGAAGGTATTGGCACGGATACGCTCACCGTCCGGGGCGTAGATCAACTGAAGGGACTTACCGTGCGTAATACACCCGACCGCATCGAAACCGGCACCTTTATGATTGCTGCCGCCATGCACCCCCACTCGGAAGTTACCCTCACCGGCACCGATCCTGATGACCTGGGCGTATTTCCCGATTACATTAAAAAGGCAGGCATCGCGTGCACTATTGATGGAGGCAAAATACATATTAAGGCACCGGAAAAAATCAGTCCCACTTCTATAAAAACCGCAATTTACCCCGGCTTCCCCACCGACCTGCAGGCCCAGTGGTGTACCATGATGACCCAGGCTGCAGGTAAATCAACCATCACCGATACCATCTATGATGATCGGTTTAGTTACGTGCCGGAATTGGTTCGCCTGGGCGCCAAAATTAATGTTGAAAAAAACGAGGCCGTCGTTAACGGGCCGGTTCAACTAAAAGGCGCTTCGGTGATGAGCACCGATCTGCGGGCAAGTGTCAGCCTTGTTCTTGCGGCTATGGCTGCCAAAGGTACTACTGATGTGCTGCGCATTTATCATCTGGACCGCGGCTATGAAGATCTGGAACAGAAGTTATCCGCGGTAGGTGCTGCTATTGAACGTAGAGAACAGGAAGCGTGAAACGGCTTAGTGCTTATTTATTTGACCATTTGTATGCCCTTAAATTAATGGCTTTGGGGGGCTAAAACTTAAATTTATTCCGTCATTTCTTGTTTTTTATATGACTAGTCATTGAGCCACTTATGCGTGTACTACTAATAAAGAACTATAATTTAAAAACGGTAAGTAGCAGATAGTTTCCACCATGTCGATCATTAAAATTTCTATGCTTAAACGTTTTGAATTTATGTTTTTTTAGAAGTTTTCTTGATTTATTCAAAAATAAACGTAAGGTTGTAATAAATTGTAAATATAAATCCATTAAGACGTTTGCTTATGAACAAATTGTTCCTGCTGCTTATGAACAAATTGTTCCTGCCTTTCAAATTCTTGCTCATCATAATCGTAACTTTATCAGTTATCACATGTAGTGATAATACCCTTACTCCCCAATCAAATAGCACCGGTCCTGATTCTCAATTAGGTAGTGTTAATAGCCAGGAAAGTGCATCAGACAACAAATTTATTACGTCCGACGCTGCCGCTTTTGCCAAGCGATTGAAAGAACTTAATAATGATAATGAAGTGCTTATTGTTCTAAAAAATGCAGCGGAACCTCGCATAGCAAAAGCAACGCTTAACAATATACCTGCCAGCGGTATTATAGCTCTGGCTGAAGCTTCAGCCAGAGCTCCACAGCGAACATCACCCGGATTTGCTCGGGTCAACGCTCAAAGCAGACAGAACATTAAAACTATTTTAAGTAATCAAAGTGTTGCCCGTTTTACGGCTCCGGATTTTGGAAATGTTATTACAGCTACAATAGCTGAGGAAAATGTAAAAACCGTTATTATCGTGCTCCTCGATAATCCCAATGTAGATTATATTGAAGCCAACGAAAGTCATCCGGTCCGATTTAATACCAATCCGAACGGAAACATGTTGTCTTTAATAACACCGACAGCCTTATTTGGTAATCCCCAAGGCAGTAACCCTTCTGATCAAAAACATACCTTTCACGATGTGTTGGATGCATGGGATTTTACGCGCGGCTCCGGTGCCCGGGTGGGCATTTTAGATAGTGGGTTTGCCTATGATCAAGGTACCAGCAGCTACCACCCCGACGGCCAATTGATATCGTCCACCGAAGGCATTCAAAAATTAGGTTTCGTAGATGACTTTGACAGCTTTGGAAACTGCAATGGAGGCAGCGGCCAACCTTATGGCAACTGTCTCGAATGGGATGATGAGGGGCACGGAACCCTAATGGCAGGTTTAACGGGTGCCAACGATAACAGTTTGGGTTATGTAGGAATAATGCCAGATGGACTGACTATAAACATGAAAATAGCTCAAAATTGCTACATTACTTCAGGATGTGCAATTGATAATACTGATTACGAAATCGAAAGTGATGATTTTTACTGGGCTATAGAGTGGGCGCGTAATAATAATTTAGACGCTCTTTCAATGAGCTTTACTGGTACCGATCAATTTATTTCAACTTCAGTCTTTAATTCATTGTATGATGCTTATTATACTGATGATATTCTCTTACTTTCTTCTTCTGGCAATCAAGGAGACCCTTCCAATTTTGATTATCCGGAAACTTACAATTTTGTTATTGGTGTAGGTGGTCTCAATACCGATGGCACATCCTATGGCGAAAATGAGCATGAAGAGATTTCGGCCTTATCTGGAGGCGGTACAACAGATACATTTTGTAGTAGTAGTGTCTCTTTTTGTGAATCTGATGGAAGTGATTTTTTCTATGCACCTAATGGGGGTACTTCCTTTTCAACAGCTATTACTGCTGGAATTGTTGGTTTAGTTAGAGCTTATAACCCAACACTTACGGCACCACAAGTCCGCCAGCGATTAATTAATACTTCTGAGGGACCGCATAATCAAGTAAATGCCTTGCGGGCTGTCACCAATGACATACCATTAACAGTTAGTATCAATGGACCTCAACTGGTTAACAATTCCGGTAACTATTCCTGGGAAGCCATGCCCCAAGACGGTGATGCAGGCTACAATTACCAGTGGGAATACCGACCTTCAGGTGGGAACTGGAGCCAGGTAAGTACCTCTAAAATTTACAGCCGCTATGTTACCACCAATGGCCAAGACTTCAATCTGCGGGTGACGGTTACCTCCGGTACAGAACAAGACACAGCGACTATAAATGTTGTGGTAACATCCGGCGACTGCACCGGATTCGATTGTTAGAAAAAATAAAATTTAAACTTTAAAATTTATACTATTATGCGTTTATCCAAATTTCTTTTTTTCGTATTAATTATTGCAACCTTTGCAGCCTGCAGCAGCCTGTTTAGTAATGATAGTGACGGGCCGGAATTGAGAATGCAAACGTCTCAAGCTGAAGACCAAACGACTACTTTTAACGGGGATACCTTAATATTCAAACCCATCGAAAGAGGTGAAGAACCCCGAGAGTATCCACCATTCACTTCTCAAGTCAACAACCAGCAGATTGTCATAAATGGATACTATTTGGCTGCCAGTGGGTTTACACCTGAGAGTACATTCGATCAAAATGATAAAACAATTACTATTCATATCCATGCGGCAAAAGATGATAACGTAGCTCCATCAATCTCTGAAGGATACTTTTATGATGCGTATCTAAGTAATCTTCCAACAGAAACGTATACCGTAAAAGTTGTACATAAACATGATCTAATGCGTGATCGAGAAAATAATGAGCACACCGTCTTCACCAAAGAGTTTGTCATTGAGTAAACTTACTATTATGCGTTTACCTAAATTACTTTTTTTCCTAATAATTGTTGCAACCTTTGCGGCCTGCAGTAGTCTATTTAATAACGAAAGTGAAGGGCCGGAATTAAACCTACAAACCTCACAGGCACAGGATCAAACGACCACCTTTAATGGTGATACCCTCGTATTTATACCTATCGACGTTAGAGAGGGTCCACCAAGCGACTTCGATTTTCCCGAATTCACTTCTGAAGTCCGGAATAATCAAATAATTATAAACGGTTATTATCTGGCTTCAAGCCGTTTCAATCCGGAAGGAACTATTAGTGAAAATGATAATACAATTACCATTCGTATTCAAATGCCAGAAAATTTGGATGTCGTTTTAAATGAGCCTCAAGGCTATTTCTATAATGCTTTTATTAGTAATCTTACAGTTAAAGAATATTCAATAGAAATAATACATCAAAATGATGGGCTACGTGGCAAGGAGGATGAGGAACACATGGTTTTCACCAAAGAGTTTGTGGTCGAATAGTTCCTTTCTCAATATCTCTATATACCCTTCTAAACAGGTGGCACAAATCTCCAGTCGTGCCATCCATTTTTTTAGTTTGGCATAACCCTCTCACAGTAAATGAAGCCAATTAAGGAACTAAAAAAAATCCATTTACATTATTACTTTAGTAACTGTATATTGATACTTAATTATACGTATCGTATTCAGTGAAGCAAAAACGGTTTTGTGAGAATTATTTATGCTTGATGTGAGACCGAAAAAAAGCACGTCTAAATCTATTGTGATGCATTTAATCCATTTTTTGATTCAAATTAAAGGCTTGTTGATGGGTAGTTTTTTCTCATTGAAATGCCTATGCAAGCGATGTTTACAGCATGCTCCTTCCTCTGAATATGCACAATTGATACTCCCATTTTTTACGCTTAATAAGAATTTTAACACAGCGGTTGCTGAACCTCCGCTTACCGGAAATGATTTAACGAATTTTTTCTCAACGAACCAACACCGACCATACTTTTCGCTATGTAATTTCCCGGAGGCCGGCAGCAGCATGAAACAAATATTTTTCGATGAAAAACCAAATTATTATCCACGCCTCGGGCAATCAAACCCGTATAGCTCTGCTGGAAAACGGAGAGCTGGCCCAACTTTTTATAGAATCTGAAGAAAATCAACGTACGGTTGGTAACATTTATGTAGCAAATGTCCACAAGGTGATGAGCGGTATCCGTGCCGCATTTATCGACATGGGCACCCCCAAGGATGCATTTCTCCACTTTTCTGATGCCGGCGATCATCTTAAAGATTATATACAGATGCTCAACGGAAAGGATGCCATTCACAAAAACGTGCGTGATGAAATCAGCAAAAGTAATTTTGATAAACTTCCCAATTATAAGAAACAGATCTTTGCAGGAAAGATGCTGCGCTCCGGCCAAAAATTGCTCGTTCAAATTGTAAAAGAACCCATTGGCACCAAAGGGCCGCGTATTTCTACCGATATAACTATTGCAGGACGCTTTCTTGTGCTCATTCCCATGGGTGAATACATCGCCGTATCAAAGAAAATAAGTAACTACAAAGAACGGCGGCGGCTGAAAAGTACCGTCGGATCGATGCTGCCTGATGGTTTTGGCGTCATCATTCGAACGGTGGCACAGGGGCAGGATAAGCAGGCCATTGAAGATGATATGCGTGATGTGCTTAAAAACTGGGAAAAGATTCTGAAACGACTTGAAACGGCCAAACCCCCATCATTGCTGCATAAAGATTTGGGCATGACCGAGAGCCTGATCCGCGATCTTTTTGCCAAACAGTATGATCGGGTGCTTATTGATGATCCCGAGATGTACAAAAGTATTAAATCATACGTAGGCCAGATTGCCCCGCAAATGCTGCCCAACGTAGAGCTTCACAAAGGCAGTGAACACATCTTTGATCACATGAAAGTGGCCAAAGATGTAGATTCAATCTTTAGCCCGCGTGTGCGTATGCCCTCCGGCGGGTACCTTATTTTTGAACAGACCGAAGCCATGTACGTTGTGGATGTCAACTCGGGCCCATATGCTGCCAAAGAAAAACAGGAAGACAATTCGCTAAAGACCAATCTCGATGCCGCCCGCGAGGTGGCCAAGCAACTACGCCTGCGAGACATTGGCGGAATTATTGTGGTTGATTTTATCGATCAACGGCATGATAAAAACCGGAAGAAAATTTATGATGAGCTCAAAAAAGAGTTCGTAAAAGATCCCGCCAAGACCAATGTTATAGGTATGAGCGACTTCGGGCTGGTACAAATTACCCGCCAGCGCATTCGTCCCAGTGTGGTAAATTCGGTATCCAAGGTGTGCCCTACCTGCGGCGGCTCCGGCAGTGTAGTTACCCAAAACACCATCATTGCCGACCTTGATGCTTGGCTCAGTAAATTTAAGCATACCACTAAATATCGCGCGGTTGATATTTACATCAACCCATACCTCAAGTCCCATCTCGAAAAAGGATTTATGAGCATCAAACGCAAATGGATGCTGCAGTACTTCTTAAAGATTACGCTCGTGACCGATGAAACCGTTTCGCTTAACGAATATAAGGCGACCCTCTCCGGCTCTGATGTAGAAATTACCGATGCGGTAATGAGAGATCAGAATATTGATGAACTTATAGGAGATGAAACTGGAGGTGACCGGGATACAGCTTCAGGCAGAAGCACGGATGCAAATCTTGATTATTATCCGAAAAAAAAGAGAGACACCCGCAAGCCGCGGCCTACTTCAAACGGAAGCCAGGGAAGCAAAGGGAAGTCAAAATCGTACAGGAGCTGAGACATTCATTCTGCCTGGATTTTGAGAATCAAATTTTATAATGTTTTAAACTATTTATGAGCATACCTACTTTAAAAGCGACCACTGTATTAGGCATCATTCATAACGGAAAGGCAGCCATCGGAGGCGATGGACAGGCAACGATGGACAAGACCGTAATGAAATCTACGGTAACCAAAGTGCGCCGCCTGTATGAGGGAAAAATAGTGGCCGGCTTTGCCGGTTCCACGGCCGATGCCTTTACCCTTTTTGAAAAATATGAAGAAAAGCTTGAGCAGTATAACGGTAACCTGCAACGCGCCGCCGTTGAAATGGCTAAAGAGTGGCGGCAGGACAAATTTTTGCGCAAATTAGAAGCGCTGTTAATTGTAATGAATAAAGATCAGGCCTTATTAATTTCCGGGCAGGGCGATGTGATTGAACCGGACGACAAAATTTTGGCCATTGGCAGCGGAGGCTCTTTTGCGCTTGCCGCGGCCCGTGCGCTTAAAGAAAATGCATCGGGCCTTTCGGGGAAAGAAATTATTGAGAAATCACTGAACATTGCAGCAGATATTTGCATTTATACGAATCATAACTTGAGCATTTTAGAAATTGAAGAAGAGTAATACAATGAAGACCCTTATAAAACAACAAAATTTAACCCCCCGTCAAATTGTTGCCGAACTTGATAAATATATTATCGGCCAGGATGAGGCAAAAAGATCCGTAGCTATTGCATTGCGCAACCGCTGGCGACGCATGAACGCAGATGAAGAAATACGCGATGAAATTTTGCCCAATAACATTCTGCTTATTGGCCCTACCGGCGTAGGCAAAACCGAGATTTCGCGGCGGCTGGCCCGCCTCGCTGAAGCACCTTTTATTAAGGTTGAAGCCTCAAAGTTTACCGAAGTGGGTTATGTTGGGCGTGACGTAGAATCAATGATTCGCGACCTTACCGACATTTCCATCAATATGGTTAAAACAGAAATGCAGGAACGCGTTAAGGAAAAAGCAAAGAAAATTGTTGAGAAACGCATTCTTGATATCCTCATTCCACCGGTTGAAGATACCACTAATAACAATCCCGGTTTTCAATCAGCCAATGATGATGACTTTAACCCGGAAAATGCCAGCGACCAAGAATTGAATAAACGGACTCGCGAAAAATTTCGCAAAAAGTTACAAAACGGCGAACTGGAAGACCGCGAAATTGAGATTGAAGTGCAATCCAATAAAGCGCCTATGATGCAGATTTTTGGTCCACAGGGCGGCATGGATGAGATGGGCGTAAACCTGCAGGATATGTTGGGCAATATGTCCGGCAAAAACAAAACCAAGCGCCAGTTGCCTATCAAGGAAGCTCGTGAAATACTACTGGATCAGGAATCGGAGAAACTTATTGACCATGATGCTGCGGTAGAAGAAGCGCTTGAACGGGTGCAGAAACAGGGCATCGTATTTATTGATGAAATTGACAAAGTTGCTTCGGACAGCAGCGATGGCAAAAGCGGCGGTTCTGATGTAAGCCGTCAAGGCGTTCAGCGTGATATGCTGCCCATCATTGAAGGCAGCACCGTTAAAACCAAGCACGGCATGGTGCAAACCGAGCACATCCTTTTTATCGGTTCCGGGGCGTTTCACGTCTCCAAACCGTCCGACCTTATTCCCGAACTACAAGGACGAATGCCCATTCGCGTAGAACTAAATTCGCTCACCGAAAGCGATTTCTTTGATATTTTAACAAAACCGAAGAATGCCCTTACCAAACAATATAAAGCTATGCTTGCATCGGAAGGCGTTGAAATAAACTTTACCGAGGAGGCTATTAAAGAGATTGCGCGTATTGCCGCCCAGGTCAATCAAGCCGTAGAAAACATAGGCGCACGCCGGCTGCATACTATTCTATCATCGCTTTTGGATGAACTCTTATTTGCCGTTCCCGACGATATTAGCTCCGGTGAAATCACTATTGATAAGGAATATGTGAACAAACAATTGAATGATCTTGTGAAAGACAAAGATCTGAGCCACTATATTCTCTAATTTCATTACAATGAATTACCGTTTGCAATCGTTTAAAAATACAATTTATAAAACTTTCTCGTTACCTTTAAATAATATATCATCACTATTTAAACTGTTAAAACGCAAACCGGATCACTGCTTATGAAGCTCAAAAAAATTCTTGCCCCCAATATTGCTATCCTGATTGTTCTCTCTGCCTTTTGGTTTGCGGGGGTCGATTCAATTGTAAAATCAACGGATGACCACGAAAAAAACCTGCAAAAGTATGTTCAGGTTCAGCGTCAAATTCTTGATAACTATGTGAACAAAGTGAGTTTGAATTCGCTGTATAAGAGCAGCGTCAAAGGGTTGGTTTCAAATATGAGCGACAGCAGCGCCGTTTTGACGGGCACCCCGTTGGATACTACTTTCTCGAATGTAAATATAAACGGATTACGTAAGTCTGTTAAAGAATTTGAGGAAGCCTATCTTTATATGGCCGAAAAATATCCCGATGAAAACATGACCGACCGTACCGAAGATGCCATTCGGGGGATGTTCGAAATACTGGATCCACACTCTATTTACATTGAAGCCAAGCAAAGTGAGTCTATTGAAGAAAGTTTTGAGGGTAAGTTCCAAGGGGTCGGTATCCAGTTTCAGGTTATTGAAGATACCATTACAGTTATTTCTGCGATTGCCGGCGGACCGAGCGACAAGTTGGGCATTCGGTCCGGAGATCGTATAATCAGCATTGACGACAGCAGCGCAGTTGGCTTTGAAATTGATGATGTACGCAATTCACTGCGCGGCCCAAAGGGCACCGAGGTGGATGTTGTCATTAAGCGTCCCAAGTTAAAAGAGAACCTGGATTTCACTATTACCCGCGATGATATTCCTCTCTATACGGTGGATACCAGTTACATGCTTGATGATGAAACGGGCTATGTAAAAATTAATCGGTTTGCCGCTACAACACACCAAGAGTTTATGGAAGCCATGAACAGCCTCGAAGAAAAAGGCATGGACCGTATCGTTCTGGATCTGCGTGAAAATCCCGGCGGCTATCTCGGCCAGGCTATAGCTATCGCCGAAGAATTTTTCCCAAGAGGTACAAAGCTTGTTTCTACTAAAAGCCGGCATAGGCGCTTTACGGATACTTATTTTTCCAGGAAAGAGGGTGAGTTTAAAAAAATGCCGGTCATTATTTTAGTAAATGAAGGGTCTGCTTCAGCCAGCGAAATTGTGAGCGGCGCAATCCAAGATCACGACCGGGGACTTATTTTAGGCAGCCGCACCTACGGAAAGGGGCTTGTGCAGCAGCAATATGGATTAGTAGATTCAAGCAATGTTCGGGTAACTATTTCGCGCTATTACACTCCTTCGGGCCGGCTCATTCAAAAGCCCTATTCTAAAGGCGGTAAAGAAGAATATGCGTATGAGATAGCGAAACGAGAAGATGATGCACAAACGGATGTAAGAGAATACATTTCTCATGTTCCCGACTCCCTTGTTTATGAGACCGATGCAGGGCGTACAGTGTATGGGGGGGGCGGCATTGTGCCGGATCATATTGTACAGCAGGATACCTCTCAATCACCAGCGGTGGTTGGTTTTATGAGGCAAAAGCGTATTGTATTTAACTTTGTTCGAAACTATTTGGATAATAATGGCGAACAGTTTCGCGCTAAATGGGAAAATGACTACCAAGGATTTCGTGAACAGTACCAATGGGAAGAGGACGATTTCAATTCGGTATATTCTATGTTAAAGGACGAAAATTTTGCAGCCTCGGACACCCTCTCGGAACCCGACTTTAAATCAGATACCTTATTTGTTCCAAAGGGCCATTTTGAAGAAGTAGAATGGATGGTTGGCGGTATTTTAAAAGCCGAACTGGCCAGCCAGGTCTGGGGCCTTAAAAAATATTATCCCGTGTTCAATGATGTTTTCGATAACGTTACTAAAAAGGCAATGAAGTTTTGGGATGAAGCCAGTGCTTATGCAACAAGTAACATTTCGCCCAATATTAAAAATCAGCCTGAAAATCGCCAGTAGTGAAACTGACTTAGAAAGGTGATAACTGCCGTCTCTGTTCGGAGACGGTTCTCTCCCAGCGAAATAAGGTGCGCGTTCTCTTTTGTCAGAAGTTCCATTTCCATTTGTGAAAACCCACCCTCCGGTCCAACTAAAAGCAGGGTATTATTATCTTTTCTTTTGGGTGATTGTTTAAAACCCTTATCTCCTTTTTGATGTGCTGCCATCACCTTATAGCCGAAATATGTACGCAAAATATCGTCCATATTTTTATATACTTTGATCGCCGGCAACCATACCTGCAGGCTCTGTTTCATGGCGGAAACAGCTATCGATTCAAGACGGTCAGCCCTCACATTTTGTTTTACGCTGTGTTCACCACGGAACAATGCAATTTCCCGTACACCTAATTCCACTGCTTTCTCTACTGCAAATTCAAGCCGGTCTCTTTTTTTGATGATGCCCATACCAACTATAACCTCAGGTCGGGGATGTTTTTCGATAATGTGATTTTGCACAGCAATCCGAACCGTATCATTTGAAATTAAATGGATGCGACCTTCATACCAGCCGCCTATTCCATCAACTACCGTGATAGAATCCCCTTTTTGGTACCGCAGCGCTTTTGAGGCATGAATTGCCTCCTGACCGGTTAATTCTACAACGTTGTCTTGAATTTGGTCGGGCGGAGCATAAAATATGTTCATGGTTTATATATTTTAGATGCCAGGCACTTTTAAAGTGCCTGGCATCTGCATACACTACTTCGATCTGTTATTCTTTTTCTTATACGGAGCGCCGGGCTCAAAAGCCGTTTCACCGGTCTGCAGCATCAGCTCCACATAGGGGGCGCACATTTGGCAACCGCAACTGCATAATTTTCTTTTCTGAAGTTCTTCAATCTGTTGCAAACCGTGTTTATCGGCATACGCCTTGAGCTCGGCAAAGCTGCGGTCATGGCAAATGCATTTTGTAACAGAGAATCGCGACATTTAAGTTTTTTATTTATTGCGCTGACGGGTTGGCAACCCATCTTACATTTTTGTTCGGCGGGTTGCTAATCCCAGGTCAATCAGTCCTGCTTAAAATGCTTGCCTAATTTCAATCCCTGCCCTTGATAGTTGCTTTTTATATCTGCGCCGTAGGTAAATTCCGGAACTTCTGTGTTATGCTCAAATTGCATGCTGCAAAAGGTTTGTCCGTCTTCAATGAGAAACGGAACGTCGTGGGAGCGAACCTCCAACACGGCCCTTGCACCCTTATCGGCAACGCTGCCTCCAAAACCGCTGTCGAAGAAACCGGCATAATGCGTGCGCAATTCCCCCGAGCCGGTATCGTAGGCAATCATTTCGGCTGCCAGATGATTGGGGATGCGGCACCGTTCTTTAGAAGCAAAAATATAAAAAGCTTCGGGCTCTAAAATCAGATGATCATCGTGTCGGGAATAGATCGGTTCCCAGAAGTCTTCGATTTGATAATGGTTGATATTTTCAAGATCAATTAGATCGCGGTGTTTTTTTGCTTTATATCCTACCAAATGCCCGTCTTTTTCCTGTAGATTTACGCTTAGGAACAAGCCGTTATTAACTTTCAACTGGCTTACTTCAAGACGGGAACCATCACCGTTAAACAACAGCGGGTCGGCATCGTGTAGTCGCAAAACGTCCTGATCGGACAAGACCGTGTGGCCGTGACGAATACGCAGCTGATTCAAACGCTGTCCCGTCCGCACTTTTATTGGAAATGATTTGGGCACCACTTCTAAATAAAGCTTACCGCTGTAACCGGGGCGGATTTCCTCAAACCGATGCGAATAATCGGTAATCACCCGTGTAAAAATATCAAGTCGTCCAGTTGTACTTTTAGGATTCGCCTTTGCCGACAGGTGTTCTTCCGAAATTATCCGTCCTCCTTGGTCATCTCCATTACTATCAAAGAGGGGGCGTTGGGGAGATATTTGGTTGGGCAAGTTCAAACCCTCAAGCAAAGGAATTATGTACACGCAATTGGTTTCTAACACCGCGCCGTCTTCGATAGAAAACTCGTACTGTTTTAGTTTTCCCAATTTTTGTTGAACGGATTCTTCTTCCGGTAAAAAGCTGCTCCGCACCCGGTATGCCTTGGCGCCCAACCGCAGGTCAATAGAATTGGGTTGAAACTGATTATCTTCGATAGGGTATTCTTCATCTGCAAAAAGAACGCCGGCTTTTTGTAGCAGCTTTAATTTTTGTACGGGAAGTATTCCCTTGGTCCGCAAATACACTTCGTTTACTGTATTACTCATTTATAAAGTCTTATTGCATCAAAAAGTTCTTGTTAGTGTACCGCGTTTAAGCAAATCGCTTTACAAGCCTGCCAACTGCAACTGCCCTCTGCCTACTGAAGCTCTGCTCCTGCCATTTCATGGATTTTTTCCCATTCATTTTTAGTGACGGGCGTAATAGAAAGGCGGAACCGATTTAGCAGTACCATATCCTGCAATGCTTCTTCTTTTTTTATAGCATCACGGGTGACGGGCTCTTCAAATTTTTGCACAAACTTTACATCCACCAGTTGCCAGGTAGGATCTTCTTCACTGCTTTTCTCATCAAAATAGTTGGAGTCGGGTTCAAATTGCGTAGGATCGGGATACGGCTCGCTGGCCACCTCCATGGTACCCACTATAACAGGCGGACGAACGTTGGAGTAGTAAAATAAAATTTTGTCTCCCGCATTCATATCATCTCGCATAAAATTGCGAGCCTCGTAATTGCGAATACTGTCCCAGGGTTCTTTGTCAACTTCCTTTAAATCATCAATATTAAAGACATCCGGTTCCGACTTCATTAGCCAATATTGGGTATCACTCATTGTAATTAGCCAGTGTTTATGTTTAATTTATAATTCATTGCAAATATAGGAATTCAGAAGTCGGAATTCAGAATCTTATTTCAATCAATTCCGACTTCTGCATTGCGTTCAATAGTTATAGGTATAAGTGTTTGTCATCCCGAGGAATTTAGAGGGTTACTGAATAACGAGGGATCTCAAACGTTGATACAAACTTTCCCAGCTAAATAGGAGTGGGCCTCTAATGCATTTGAGATCCCTCACCTCAAAACCGAGGTTCGGGATGACATGTAGTTTTAAAAGCTCAAAGCAAACATAGTATGGATATTTTATTCTGGAGCGGCGGTAAGGATGCTTACCTGGCATTAGAATTTTACAGGCAGCAAAATCCCGAAACCAAAATTAAACTGCTCACCACTTTTGAAGGAAAATCGGAGATCGTCCCCCATCAAAATATTCCCATAGAAAACATTAAAAAACAGGCGGAGACCCTCAACCTAAACCTCAGCCTTATACCGCTCCCCAAAAACTGCCCTAACAATCTTTACCTGAAAAAAGTAAGTAAAGCACTCAACCATCAATCAAAACCGGTGGAACATCTTCTATTCGGGGACTGGTATTTACAGGATATCCGTGAGTGGCGTGAAGAACAATTTAATGAGCTGGGATACGAATGTCGGTTCCCCATCTGGAAGGAAAGTCTCCACAACTTGCTGCCAATATTATTATTAAAGCCAGTTGAGATTCACATCAGCGCTGTTGATGATAAATTTAAGAAGTATATAAGGATTGGTGAACGTTACAATCAACACTTTGTGCAGCAGCTTCCAAAAGAAATTGATCCAATGGGTGAAAATGGAGAATTTCATACGGAAGTAGTTTTTAAAGAATGGGATGAAGATGGACATGTCGAAGGTTAACAGGCCGGAAGTAAAAGGTCTGATGTCTGATATAAAACGAGTTTTTAGCCCTTAGACCTTAGACATTTGACCTACCACCCTCAAAACAAATCCTTATCCGGAATTTCTGCCAAGGCGGGTTGATGTCTATCCTTTTTTGATAAAACAGGGTCATTTACATTCCATTTGATACCCAAAGCCGGATCATCCCATTTCAATCCCCGCTCGGCATCGGCGCTGTAGTAGTCGCTGCACTTATAATGTACCAGGGCACTATCTGAAAGCACCAAAAAACCGTGGGCAAATCCTTTGGGCACCAGAAGTTGATGTTTATTCTGTGATGAAAGAATCCGGCTGACGTGCCGGCCAAAGGTTTTAGATCCCTTTCGCACATCAACCGCCACATCAAGCACTTCACCCTCCAATACCATTAGCAGTTTATCCTGTGGATTCTCAATCTGATAATGAAGCCCCCGCAGCGTGTACAATGTGGAATAGGAGACATTATCCTGTACAAACTGAACATCCAGCCCTTGTTGCTTTAGACGACTCCTGCGATAGCTTTCAAAAAAGAAGCCCCGTTCATCCTTAAATACACTTGGTTTTATTAATATAACATCTTCAATTTCTGTTGGAATGTACTCCATCTAAAAAAATTATATAGTATTGATTTGTTTTAATAAGCGGCTCAATCCGGTTTTCCATCCATCCGTCTGAATTCGGTCAACCTGTTTAATCTTATCCGTATTTAGTTTAGAAAAAAACGGCCGCGCTGCCTCCGTCGGATATTCTGAGGAGGGAATGGAATTCACTTTAACATCTTTTTCTGATAAATCAAAAATAGCTTCAGCAAACGTAGCCCAGTTAATAGTCCCTTCAGAACTGAAATGATACGTACCCTCCTGCTCTTGTTCAATGAGTTGATAGGTGTTTTTAACAAGATAGTCAGTAAAAGTGGGGCTCCCCCATTGATCATCAACGACGCGCAGTTGCTGGTGATCTTCAGCCAATCGCAGCATCGTGGTTACAAAATTACTGCCGTACGCTCCGCACAGCCAAGAAACCCGCATTATCAAGTGCTCACAACCTGAATTCCTAATCGCCTGCTCTCCCTCCCATTTGGTTTGGCCGTACCAGTTTACCGGCTCGGCATCATGGTCTTCCGGGTAGCCTTTAGGAAATCGGGCACGGTCAGCTTTCCTCCCTGCAAAAACATAATCCGTGGAAAAATGAACCAGCTTAATCGCAAAATCGCTACACAATTCGGCTATACTTTTCATTGCCTCTGCATTTACCTTCCGTGCTTTATCCCGCTCCTCCTCGGCTTTATCAACCTTGGTGTAAGCAGCGCAGTTGATAATCAAATCCGGTTGGTGCCTGCCAACTTCATGTGCTACTTTTTCCCTTTGGGTGATGTCTAATTGCGATGAGGTATAAGTTACGGCATTAAATTCTTCCGATTTGCGGCTGGTAAAATAGGTTTGCCATTCCAAACCAAGTTGCCCGGATGCTCCAAAAAGTATGATCTTCATCAAATTTTATTGGTTTTTTATAATGCCAGACTCGCATCAATTCTAATAAACATTAGAATATAAGATTATCACAATTCTAAT
>Ga0136604_1000211_pt1 | contig 32316 bp, 28 predicted proteins | sample AntRauFillE10628_FD_104928 | JGI IMG/M metagenome (GOLD analysis project Ga0136604, IMG submission 104928) | Saline lake microbial communities from Rauer Islands, Antarctica - Metagenome Filla E10 #628 | ecosystem: Environmental > Aquatic > Non-marine Saline and Alkaline > Saline | place...
AAGAACGGTTCGATTTTGATTCATTCGATTCACTTTTGCGCTTGGACCACCTTATTTTCTTCTTGCATGAAAGGTAACAAATGTTGTTCCAATACTCCCAGCAATTCGGGGTCAGTAATTTCTGGTGGTTCAATGTTCATTATGCTATCGACCTTCGAAACGGGAACGCGCATGGGATGCACATGGGTTTGCAGATAATTTAGAATTCCCGTCAGGTGATCCAAGCCTCTGAGATTACCCGCTCGACCCGTAGAAACACCGATTAAAAATGCCGATTTGTTCATGAAATTTTCCGGATAATGACGCACTGAACAGGCATCAATAAAGTACTTAACGATTCCTGGAAAACTGCCATTGTATTCCGGAACAACAAAAATAAATTTACTGGATAGTATAATATATTTGTTCTGCAGCTCCTTAACAATATGATGTTGTTGATTCGCATCGAACATGCCGTTCCTAATCTCCATGCCCTGGAGTTCTCTCAAATCCAAAATATTGACATCATCCGCGCTCCATTGTTTGACTAATGTGTATAGCGCTTCAGTGAATATCCGCGTATTACTTCCGGTTCGATTGGTTCCTGAGATAATAGTAATCGAGTTGTTTTGTGTCATAGCAGCTCATTTTGTCTATCGAGTCCAATAAAAATGTGGAATTCATAAGACATTGATGTAACTTTGTAATCTCTAAATAGTTGTAAAAATATCTGATATGAAGTTCACATATTACGGCCATTCTTGTTTTAGCATTGACTTTGATGGGTTTCGATTGCTGTTTGATCCCTTTATCAGTCCTAACGAGAAAGCGGAGAAAATAGACATAGATGCCATCCAGGCCGATTATATTTTATTGACGCATGGTCATCAAGACCATGTAGTTGACTTAGAGCGCATCGCTAAGAATACGGGGGCTACCTTGATTTCAAATTATGAATTGGTGAGCTATTACGGTGAGAAAGGAATTGAAGGTCACCCACTGAATCACGGAGGCAGTGCCGAGTTTCCTTTTGGCCGAGTGAAATACGTTACTGCAATTCATTCCTCTGTATTGCCCGATGGGACCTATGGAGGCAATCCAGGTGGTTTTGTCATTGAGGGAAAGGAACAAACTTTTTACTTTGCCGGCGATACGGCGCTAACATATGACATGAAGCTCATTCCTGAAATGGGATTTGATTTAGATGTTGCCATTTTGCCCATTGGAGATAATTTTACGATGGGACCTGATGAGGCTGTAAAAGCTTCGGACTTTGTTCAATGCAACCAAATTATAGGCGTTCATTACGATACATTTCCCTATATTGAAATAGATCATGAAGAGGCGAAGAAAAAATTTGCCGGTAAAAACAAGACCTTGTATTTATTGGCGGTGGGAGAACAGATAGAAATATAAGAATGGGTAAAATTGTAGCTATAGCGAATCAAAAAGGTGGAGTGGGAAAAACGACCACGACTATTAATTTAGCTGCTTCACTGGCAGTTTTAGAGCATAATGTATTGATTGTCGATGCCGATCCACAGGCCAATGCGACTTCAGGTGTAGGGGTTTTACCGGAAGACTTTGAATACAGTATATACGATTGTATGCTCAATGATATTCCGGCGGAAGATGCCATTATTGACACGGAAACACCTTATTTGTCCATTTTGCCTTCACACATTGATTTAGTTGGGGCGGAGTTGGAATTGGTTTCGACCTTGAGAAGGGAATTCGTGCTTCAAAAGATATTGCGTCCGATAAAGGATGATTACGATTTTATATTGATAGACTGTCTTCCTTCACTTGGCCTGATTACCATCAATGCTCTGACGGCAGCTGATTCAGTATTGATACCTATTCAATGTGAAATTTTTGCGCTGGAGGGTCTTCAAAAGCTTAAAAACACTATTGAGATCGTTCAGCAAGCAATTAATCAAGATTTAAAGGTGGAGGGAATTGTCCTTTCGATGTACGATTCGAGACTGAGACTTGCAAATATTGTCGTTAACGAAGTGCGTGAACATGCTACGGATCGGGTATTTGATACGGTCATTCACAGGAACAGTAAAATCGGAGAAGCTCCCTCTGCGCATCGTCCGGTTATTCTGTACGATGCGAGTTGTAAAGGGACAAATAATTTTTTGAACTTGGCCAAGGAGTTTTTGGAGTACAATAACGCTCCCTTAGTGACTCAACCATCTGCAAATAAATCATAGAAACACCAAGGCTTATGGCTAAAATGAAAAAAAAGGAATTGGGAAAGGGCATTCGCGCTTTGTTAGCTAATGTGGAGAATACTTCATCCTCTAAAGAACAAGCAGAGGTTATCAAGGAGTTATCCAATACTGTGGCAATGGTACCCTTGAAAGATATTGAGATCAATCCGTTCCAACCGCGCAAACAATTCGATGAAGAGGAGTTAAACGCCTTGGCTCAATCGATTCGGGTACACGGAATTATTCAACCCCTGACTCTGCGCCGACTCGGTCCGGAAAAGTACCAGATTATTTCAGGTGAGAGACGATACAGAGCTTCGGAGCGGGTGGGACTCACTGAAGTGCCGGCATATATTCGCCTGGCAAATGATCAGGAGATGCTGGAAATGGCGCTAGTAGAAAACATCCAGCGTCAAGATCTCAATGCCATCGAAGTAGCGATTTCTTATCAGCGATTAATGGACGAATGTGATTTGACACATTCAGAACTCTCTGATCGGGTCGGAAAAAACAGAAGTACGGTGACGAATTATATTCGATTGCTGAAACTGTCTCCGGAAATTCAACAGGCGATAAAGGAAAGAGTGATTTCTATGGGACATGCCCGGGCACTCGCAGGAGTGGATGATTTCGGCCGTCAATTGTACGTTTTTCGATCTATAGTGCGCGACAGCTTAAGTGTAAGAGCGACGGAAAAATTAATTCAGGAGCTGGATCACAATAAAAGTGGGAAAAAAGCCCCGACCCAGTCTGGTCTAAGTCCGGAAGTGAAAAAAATTCAAGAAAGACTTACTGATCGACTCAATACGCGCATTCAGATACAGCGAAATGCCAAGGGAAAGGGTAAAATTGTTATACCATTCGAAGATGACGATCGTTTCAATGATATATTGGAAATTTTAGATGCCTAAATTCACCTGGAAAGGATGTGTTGTTTTAATGCTATCATGCTTCATTCAATGGAATGTTTGTCACCTATATGCATCACATTCTTACGGAGATAGTCATGTTATTTACGTTTCGGAGGAAGTCTGGAAGAATGACACCGTTCCTTCCAAATTTAATAATCAAGGGGCAGATGATTCTCTAGATACGCAAAGTCAGGACACTTTAGAGCGTTCAAGAGGCGCTTTTGTAAAGAGTGTAAACCAATGGATGGATCGAAGAGCTCTGGCTGCCCAAAAATACTACGCGGGTTTGAAGTCGCCCGACGCCTCGCGCTCTGCTTTATATTCCGCTGTACTGCCTGGAGCCGGGCAAGTGTATAATCGACAGTCTTGGAAGTTGGCTTTGGTATGGGGCGGCATTGGTTTCACCTTGTATAATCTGGATAATAACATCAGTCAGTATCGGCGCTTTCGGGATGCGTATGAATTATCTGTAATGGGAGTGGAGCACGAGCTTTCCTTCCTTAGCGAGAATGCTCTAAAATCGTATCGTGATCAATTTCGATCCAATCTAGAGTTGAATTATATTGCTTTGGGCGCGATTTACGTGTTCAATATTTTAGAGGCCTTTATCTCCGGTCACCTGGCAGGCTTTGATGTCTCGGATGATTTGAGTCTTCGGTTTCCACCCGGCAGTCAGGTAGCACCCCTTCAATTGAGTTGCGTCTATACGTTTTGAGTTTAGTGCCTTTACCACTAAATTATTAGGGTTATAACACGAGATGACAGCGAAATTCTTTCCCTCAAGTGCCCGGGTATCAAAGGCTTTTTCTACTTTTGCGGCAATATAAGGTCTAGGTGTTTTATCTGGCCTGAAGATTTACGTAACCTCAATAATTGAATATCTATGAAAAGCAATCGAACGTTTACCATGATTAAACCCGATGCCGTTAAAAACGGTCATATTGGAGCCATCCTTCATCAAATAAATGATGCCGGCTTTAAAATCATTGCGATGAAATATAGTAAGCTGAGTCCAGAGAAGGCAGGAGAGTTTTACGAAGTCCACAAGGAACGTCCATTCTATGGCGAATTAGTCGAGTTTATGTCTTCTGGTCCGATCGTTGCCGCTGTACTTGAAAAAGACAATGCAGTGGAAGATTTCCGAAAGCTCATTGGAGCTACAAATCCGGCAGAGGCCGCTGAAGGCACTATTCGGGCAAAATTCGCGACGAATATCGGAGAAAATGCAGTGCATGGAGCAGATTCAAATGAAAATGCGGCTCGCGAAGCGAGTTTTCACTTCGCCGCTACCGAGATGTATGCATAGCTTAGAGTATTAAATAAAAACCCCGACTTACTCGAGTAAGTCGGGGTTTTTTGTTTGTCTGAAAAGCGGATTCTTAGATGGAGTAATTAAAACTAAGACTAAAGGTCCGCTGTGGAAGTAATCGTGTAAATATTCGATCTCCTGCGTTATAGGAGGTAAACACCTTTTCACGGGCATCATTCAATAGGTTCGATACCTTTAAACCAACAGAGTATTTTCGATCTTCACCAAATCTCTTATTAAGGTTAAAGTTTAAACTGTGAAATGGTACGCTGTAAATGTCTGTTCGGTTTCCAAAACCGACAAACTCTAAAGTACGGGCCTGAACATTATAAAAAGTGGATGCCTCCAGTCCAAGTCGTTCATTGCTATATATGATTCCTGAATTGATAATCCAGGGAGCTTGGCCGGCCATACTCCGGGTATCACTAACTTCTTCTCCGGTTCGGGCACTACGTAATCTTGACTCTTTTTCAGTAGCTGACAGTTCTATTTCTGAGTAGGTAAGCGTTCCGTTGGTTTGGAATAGAAATTTTTCTAATTTTCTATGGATAAAGCCGAGACTTTTTCTAATCTCAACTTCTGCTCCATAGAGTTCAGCATTCCCCACATTTCTTGGTTGGAAACTACCCGGGTCAGAAAGAAACTGAACAACTTCTATGGGGTTTTGCAAATTCTTATAGAAAAGACTTACAGACAGCATTTCCCCACGTTCCTGAAAATACTCCCATCTTAAGTCAAAGTTATCTATTAGAGTAGATTGAAGGTTGCCATCCCAAAGAACGGTTTCTCCTCCATCACTGGTCTCTGTGAATAATCCCCCTACAAACGTTCTGCCTGTAATCGGATCTAGTATCTCAGCATATGAAATTTCCTTAAATGACGGTCTTGCAATCGTTTTACTATATGAAGCTCGGAGGCTCTGATTCGCTGCAAATTCGTAGTTTAAGTTCAAAGCAGGAAAGAAGTTCATATCGCTAAGAACATTTTCGTTGTTATAGCGGATTGAACCAGTTTGATTGATCCCTGTATACTCTTGGTCGAAACTTTCAAACCGCACTCCAATATTTCCTTTTAGGTTTGACATCAATTTAAAATCATTCATTATATAGGCACTAAAATGAAAGACAGAGGAGGTGAATTGATTAGGATTGTTAGGAATAAAGAGGGGATTATACCTTACGCCGTTGATGTTCTCCGGTGCGAATAAATTTTCGGACTCAAACAATTCATCGGGATTCCCTGTAAAACGCGCGTTTCCAGCGAGAAACTGAAAATCTTGTATATTAAATGAACGCTGTTTGTAGGTGTACATAGCTCCGGTTTTAATGCTGGACGGCTGAGATAGTAAGACAAATTTCTTCTCTAAATCCACTCGTCCGGCCAGGTTGTCCTCCATGAGTGTTCTCCAAATCCTTGCGGGGAGTCCAACTTCAGTTCCTACATTGTTATCGGGAATCCGAAAACGTGTAAAGCGAATGTCCGGATCTAAAATTTCAGAATGGGTGCCTGCAAGCTTCCATTCTAAATTGAGAGTTTCACCCGTTAACAGGTGTTTCCCTTGAAGAATAACGTTAGATAGCGATCGCTGGCTATACTCCACATTATACTGTGTGGCGGTAAAATTGGATCCTACATTCGTATTTTCAAAAATAAACTGCCCTGCTTTTGATTCTCCATTTTGCAGATGCATGGCATTGAGGGTAACTTTAGAGGTATTTGTTTTCATGGCAAGCCCGGCAATACCACCCACTAAAACATTTCGAACTCCAAAATCACCTCGCTGTTGCTCAAAAGAAATTAATTCAAATGTATTCGGATCTGCAGCTTTTCCAAAAAGATTAAATTCCGCTTCCTCGTAAAACTCGATATCTTCCTTATAAGTAATACCGGCAGTATACCCCCACTTCTTGTTTCTCCATTCCTTTTGATTGCCATAAGACAGGCTCAGGGATTTATTCATTGTGTTTTGTTGACGCATCCCCTGCATCTCTTTTGAAAAGTCATTTAATATTTCACGATATCTCATTCCTTCTGGTCCGTTGATATCTACTATAGCATCGGTTACTTGCGGAATATTTTCACCCTCACGAATGGGGATGTCGCGCTGTCCATCATCAAAACCCAAAAAGTCCGTACTACTGGTGGGTGCCTTTAAATAATTGTCGTTAAAGTGCATAGCAGGATTATAGCCTATGCCGACGCCCACCTTGAAAGTCTCTCTCTCTGGAAATGATTTCGTGTTAATGTCTACAATTCCTCCGGTAAAATCGGCGGGTTGGTCTGCAGTAAAGCTTTTTGAAACTATGATATTATCTATCATATTCGTTGGGAAAATATCCATTTGTATACTATTCCTGTCAGGATCCAGCCCGGGCACATCCAAGCCGTTAAGGGTAGTTTTTGTGTAACGGTCTCCCAAACCTCGAACAAAAACATATTTGCCTCCCGTTATGCTGACTCCAGTAACCCTCGACATAGCGCTTGCTGCATTTGAGTCTCCAATGCGTCTGAAATTTGAGGATGAAATTCCGTCAATGAGATTCGAACTTTTTTTACGTTGAGTCAAAAGTGCCACTTCTGTATTATTTATAGCCGTCGATCTAACAACGACCTGCTCTAGTTGGGCGGCTTCAGTCTTTAGTTTTATGTTGTCCAAAATGGTGAAGTCGTTTTCCTTTACGATGATCTCTCTAATACTCCGGGTTTGATAGGATAGATAAGAACATTGGATGGTATAGGTTCCAGGACTTAACTTGATTGTAAAGTCGCCATCTAAGTCGGTGGCATCTCCAATGGAGAGACCTTCAACCTGTACAGAAACACCGATCAGGGTTTCATTGGTCTCATCATCATAGATCGTTCCTCGAATACCACTTGTTTGGGCTGACACCAAATTGGATAATACAGCCAGAATGAGGATAAGAGAGATTTTATACTTCGTTTTTACCATGTTTGGGATTTATTTGGAATTAAACACATAAAGGCCTGCCCCATTATTGAGGCAGGCCTGAACATTAATTGTTACATTAGAAATTTAAGGCTCCGGATTGTGCAGTCCATGTCCAATTATTGAATACACTCATGTCAGCACCTACGCTATTTCCAAGTCTTGAAACTTCCGTGGCAGCAGCATCTGTTCCACTTTTGAAAATTTCAGTTATGTCAGTCACATCACCTGCTAGAGTAACCTCTAGGTTTTGGAAGATCAAATCTCCATTAGCAAAGTTTGTTTCCGTCTCATCTCCACTCAAAGAAAAGTCTCCTCGGCCATCTGTAGATGCAGGACTATCAAAGTCAAAGAAATAGATGTTTTCAAACGTTCCTTCAGCACCATCTCTGAAATCGGCTAATTCAGAATTAGGGTTTCCTCTAACAATACCATTTCTTATTGTGTGACCATCTCTAAATGATCCTTCCGGCCCGTCTATCTCTAAAGCATGGTCTGTACCTGATCCGCATATGATAGCGAAATTATCAAGAGTCCCTGACCAAGCTTGATCTGTATCAATGGCGTCATCGTAAGAGTTCCATACAACTACGTTACTCACATTTACTGTACCACCGAACCATTCAACACCGTCATCATCATTTGCTACAACTTCCACATTTTCAATTATAGTGCCGTTGCCTACTCCACCTAGAGTCAGACCGTTAATCTCATTACCTTCCCCGATATTAGATCCTCCGTGACGAATTGAAATGTAGCGAATTACACCAGAGTTGTCCGAAGCATTGTCTCCACCGTATCTTCCGTTAATATCAGATGGTGGAATGCCTTCGATCTGGAATTCATTCACATCGCCCTGGAAGGAAGAAGGGGCATTTCCTAATACGATTAATCCACCCCATAGTCCAGAGAAATTCGGATCGAGATTTGGACTAGCTATTTCCCCCTGTTGAATTTCATCAGCAACTGAAGTAAAAATAATGGGACTTGTAGACGTACCTTCTGCAAAGAGCTGCGCACCACGTGCTATTACAAGCGCACTGGCATTTGCGCCAGTTCCGGCCTCACCTTTGATTATCGTTCCGGCCTCAATTGTTAAACTTGCACCACTTTCTACAGCAATTCTCCCGCTTAATTGATATATATTATCAGCTGTCCATGTGACATCGGATGTAATATTATCAGTTACACAGACATCGTAAAGGCAATCATCTTCTATGGGGTCAGTGTCATCGTCATCTCCGCATGAGCTAAAAGTGAGTAATACTCCGAAGAAAAGAGCAATGAGTGTCAGTAGGTTAATGTTTTTCATACTTATGTTTTATTTTGTTGTCACAAAGATGAAGCACCAATGTTACCCCACTATTAAATAGGAGTTATGGAAATAAGTAGTTTGTGTTACCTGCTGTTCAACCATATTATTTGCATATTAATATAAGTGATGGTTGTACTTTGACAATAATCAGTGGAGCGCATACAAGCCGTATGTTATAGGAGTTTTAATTTTTTTTTGGCGTGACCCCAAACAAAGTTGGGGTCGGTACCTTTCAGGGTTCGCTATTCGCTCCGTACTCGCAGAGACGTCCTGCGGAGCGCCTCTGCAGCGCACTGCTGGACACTTTCAAGTCCAGCACCTTTTAGGCACCTCACGCTTTCGGCCTCCGGCCGCTTTCCCGTCCAGATTTATTGTGAAATGGAGTGATAGTAAACTTATATGGATGGACTGATCTCCTTATTCTTCGTTCCTTTCGTCAAATTTGCGACCCGAATGGTCAATGTGAGTTGAATTGGCTTGTTGAGTGCCCATGAGAACAATATCCTGCACATTTACATGAGGAGGGCGAGTGGCTATAAAAAGTATGGCCTCCGCTACATCCTGGGAGCGCAATGGATTAAAATCCTCATATATTCTTGCTTTCTTTTGATCTCCATCGAAACGCACACGAGCAAACTCTGTCTCTTCTACGTGTGCCGGAGCCACCTGACCGACTCTTATTCCGTGTTGGTATAAATCTAGCCGCATAGCGCGCGTCAGCGCATCAACAGCGTGTTTGGTTGCGCAATATACATTCCCCTTGGGATAGACCTCTTTTCCAGCTGTTGAAGCAGTATTAATGATCATGCCGGGATGCTTTTGCTCTACCATATGAGCACTCACTAATCTGCTCATATACAATAAACCTTTAATGTTCGTATCTATCATGGTTTCCCAATGATTCAGGTCGCCTTGATGAATGGGAGCCAGTCCTTTAGCCAGTCCGGCATTATTAATGAGAAGATCAATGGGCCGACAGCTATCAGGAAGCTCTTGCATTGCTTGCTCGCAAGCACTCGATTTTTGAACATCGAAGGGGATAACCACGACTTCACAATCGGCTGCTTTTTCCAATTCACTCTTCAAAACTTCAAGGCGAATTAAGCGCCGAGCTGATAAAATCAGGCGATATCCACCAGCCCGGGCAAAAGTTTCTGCTGTGGCTCTTCCTATGCCCGAGCTGGCTCCCGTAATCCATACATTCTTCATTCTAATTCTTTTATGGTTTTCTCGAAGGAGGTTTTAAAAGCTTCGTATTTTGAGGTGGCGGGACCACTAAAACCGGTATGCACTCTTTGTACTTCTCCCTCAGAATCTAAAAATACCATTGTAGGGTAGGAGATGACATGATCTAGAAAAGGTAAGGCCTTACTTGCTTCCGACTTATCAGAAGAGCCCATCAACCAAATATCATAAGGTACATCCAGCAAATTCCTGTAGGTATTAATCTGTTCTAATGCCTCTGTGGTATCACGAAAGCGTTCAAAGGCCAATCCAATAATTTTTACATCGCTGGAGGGGTTCGCTTGCTTCCATTCTTTGAGAAATTCCACTTCATCTTTACAATTGGGACACCAGGTGCCCATGACAGATAGAAGAACGGGCGCCCCCTTAGCAATGACAGAGGATAATGTTCGCTGCTCTCCACTTTTAGGGTCGATGCCCCGGATGTCCTTCCAGGAGTTGGGTTTGATGTATTGCGTTAAACTGTCAGGAGAATTTAGGCTAGCTTCTTCATTTCTTCGAGCGGTCCAGCTGGCCGAATAATGCACACCGGACTGAAAAAATCCCGCCAAGCTGTCTTTTCCTTCACTTTTAGCGCTAAAAAGAAAGGCGTGAGTGCCATCAAAGACACTGAGCCACAACCTTTTTTCATATACTACACCTTCTAAAAATCGGTAATCTCCTGTTTCTGTAATAAAGGTGCCGCTCAAGTGTACGCTGTCTTGTTCAAATTCACCAATGGCCTCCCACTCGTTACCCTTTGCATCCTTGAAATTGACTTCCCATCGTCCGTCGACATTCATGCCGGGCTCCTTGAGCTGAGGTTCAAAGCGCTCCGTTCGACCGTGCTTTGCCACAAAGGGAATTTCGTAATTTTTTCGGTTGCGATCGACAAACTCGCCCTGAATCGTGTTTTCAACAAATTCTCCAAAAATGTAAGAATTGTACTCGGGAAATAAAATGCGAATCGTATCTCTTGCTTTGCTGCGATCCCAACCCCACAAATATTTACTCACTCTGATTTTTTCTGAGCCGTTAATGATATCGATAACAAAACTGTCTGGATGAGCCTTTGGATAGCTGACCTCCATGCGAAAGGGCAGGACATCGTCAGAAATTCCTTCAAACAAAGGGACTCTCCGCTCTCGAACCGCATCCTCATCATACACCGGATAGGGTGTGTTGGCCAGTTTGAGCTCTGCTCTCCAACTTCCCGGCGGAAGCCCAGGGAATTCGTATTTGATATCTACGCAACTTACGACTGCCAAAATCAAAACTAAAATTGAAAAAATAATAATGCGATGTATCATACTAGGTCTCTGTTTATTCATCTACCGGGCCGGCTTTTATTTCCCCGCGCCCTTAAAGTGATCCTCTTTGTATTCAAATAGAACATTAAAACTCGTCAAACTGCCATAAATTCTGGTGATGTATTGCTGTAAACTCACCTTCTCTTCATCGGATAACTTACTGGCATTAACTTTTTGCTCCATGACTCGTATTCGATCCCTTAACATAACAATTTTGTGAAAGAATGTTTCTATAGGCATCTCTTTGGATTGCAAATGCTCTTGTCCCGGACGTAAAATCAGGGTTCCATTTTCCCACTTATCACCAAGCTCTACCAGATGTGTGATATCCGACCAACTTTTTAATACCTTGATTAATGATTCTTCAACCTCATTGAAACTGACCTCTTCCTTCACCGGAATAGCTTCTACGATCTCCCAGTTTTGGTAGGTTTTTCCTACCTGCTTTAAACCGTGTTCCGTAAAGGTAACATCGTAGGCGGCTTTGTGAAGCCTTGTAATGACGCCCGTACCGTAATTTGGGTGAATGACCCTGCTTCCTACACCTAAAATTGTTTGTTCTGCCATGAAATGCTATTTATTTTGGTAAAAAAAGTAATACTGCCTTCTTTGCAGTCTCTGAATTTCCAATATCAAATATAAATAAAATACTTAATATAATGAGAGCAAACATTGCTCTGTTCGACGATCTCATTATATCCTTGTGGAGGAAAAATTTTAAGATATAATTACCATTCAGGCCTCTTCTTGCTCTTCGTAATTGTCATCCCATTCTTTAGGTTGAGTATCTGGCTTGATCTTTCCGATGGAAGCACCCACGAGCATTGCCACTGCGGCATCTCCCGTTACATTGGTGACCGTACGAAGCATATCCAGCGGACGGTCCACGGCGAAAATAAGTCCAATACCGGCAGGATTGACACCCACACTTTCCAATACGATGACAAGCATGAGAATACCCGCACCAGGTACAGCGGCTGAACCTATGGAGGCCATTGTTGCTGTAATGACTATTGTCAATTGATTGCCTAAAGTCAAATCCTGGGCAAACACCTGGGCGATAAACACGGCGGCTACGGCTTGGTACAAACTCGTTCCATCCATATTAATGGTAGCGCCAATCGGGCATACGAAACTCGTAACTTCTTCCTCTACACCTAAATGCTCTTCGACTCGCTCCATTGTCACCGGTAGGGTAGCGGCTGAGGAACTCGTGGAAAAGGCGAGAAGTTGGGCTGGTGAAATCCTTTTTAAAAACTGTATCGGATTGTACCCGATGAATAACTTGACCAATAAAGGGTAGAAAATGATTGTCATAAAAGCTAAACCCAGCACCACGGTCAGTGAGTAGGCGCCTAAGGCTATAAATATATCCGCAGAAGGGCTTTCAGCGACTAAAGTTGCCATAAGTGCCAATACACCATAAGGGGCAGCGAGCATAACGATGTCTACGAGTTTCATTATGATTTCATTGAAGCCTCTAAAAAATGCTTTGACGGGCTCAGCCTCTTCCTCTTTGATGAGTATCATGCCAATGCCAAAAAGGATGACCACAAAAATCACTTGTAGCATATTCCCATTATCTGTCGCGGCATGAACGATATTTTCGGGCACTAAATCAATGAGGGCAGATAGTGGCCCTTTTTCTTTTTGTTCCAGTGCTTGTTCCATTTTTAAGCTGGCATCACCTTCATAACTCTGCAGCAGGTTCGCTTGAGTATCTTCCTGTATAAATTTTCCGGGTTGAATGGTATTTACAATGAATAAACCCAAGGCTACGGCTATAATGGTTGTGATTAAATAGATGGCAATGGTGCGTCCTCCGAGTTTTGACAACTGTGAGATGTTATTGAGGCGGGATATGCCCACAATTAGCGAGGCGATGATCAATGGAATAGCCAACAGCTTTAAGGCATTGATAAAGATGGTACCAAAAGGTTTGATCCAATCGATGACAAAGTCTTTCCCTCCGGGCATTTGGATAGCTAAAAATCCGAAGAGGATGCCAAGTGCCATACCGAATAATATCTGCCAATGCAATGGGATTTTAATCATGCGGCTATTTTTTTTATGCCTTGAATTATAACAATAGGTCGAAAATAGGAAATTTTATCGACTAGTGCCATGACCAACATATTGGTATTAAAAAGCCGTTCTTGACTTTGGTTTATATCAAGGCCCGAGGATGCAGGATAGCACTGAGCATTCGGCTGAGGAGTAGAACCGGGTAAGAAATAGGATCAAGACTTGGTTGTTGAGAATTTAGTGGTAGTGGTAAATAGGAGCATTGAGCTAGAAAGGTATTGCTTTGGACTCTAGGTTTTCCTCCACTATTGAGGGGATTACTTTTTAACAATAGCCCTTGTCATCTCCCGTTTTCCAGGAGGCCCGGTGAGTGATTCCACTAGAAAACCAGAGGATTTGAGATTTCGCTTAAATTGTCCCTGCGCACAATAAGTCACGAGAATGCCTTCAGCTCCCAACAAGGAGTGCAGGATATCACAGGCCTCCGTGGTCCACAACTCTGCTTGTGCAGATGGAGCAAAGGCATCGTAAAAAATGAGGTCAAAGGGTTTGGGGCGGGTCGTCCACTTTAAAAAGTCAGCTCGCTCCTTATAAAATGTAAACTGCGGGTGAAGTGCAAAGGCCTCTTCCCATGGGCCGCTATGAATCTCATGCATGATGGCCTCTGCTTTGGCTGAATTAAGAACTTCCTTTATGTGAAAGCCACTGATGTCATCCAGAGCCATGGGATGGGACTCAATGCTGTGATAGTAAATCGAACTGTCTGCGTTTATAGTTTCTAGTGCTGCAAGTAGAACGTTGAGCCCAGAGCCCAGCCCCATTTCAAAAATGCGTAATGATTTTGTGGAGGAATTAAGTAAGGGCTTGAGTCCAGCTTGAATAAATACGTGCTGACTCTCAGTTACCGCTCCATGGCTGGAATGATAAGTTGCATTAAATACGGGCGATCGAAAAGTATAGGAACCGTCACCTGTAGTTAGGTGACTCATCCCAAAATGCACAAAATAGGAGCGATGGCATGCCAAAATGAGGTAAGACTTTCGCTTATAGAGAAGTCAGAAGGACATCCTACACCTCTGTTACAAGCACTCATGCTTAAGCAACAGATAACAAATAACAATAAACCGCTGTATTTTTTCATGCTGAAAATTTTCGCAAATGTAATAATTAATTGTTGAACGGAGGAAATGAATCGCTTATTGCCATTATTTCAGAGTTTAAATGCAGTGGAATCAGCGGAAGATGAATCTATCTCTAGGAATGTTATTTGCGGTAGCGATGGGAGCGAGGCGATATCCGTCCCCAGCTTGTTGGGGACCGGGTCGCGACCGTAGCGCCGGCCGCCGTATTCTATGGCGGCCGGACCGCCCTGATGATTATGATCCTTATCCTGGGAGAAAGATTTCAATTTTCTATTACTTTTGGGTGATGACTTGGGATAAAATAGGTTTAGCTGCGATTCGGATATTGGCGCGCTGTCCATGGTGGATGCTCTATGGAATCAGTAATGGTTTGTCCTGGCTGATGTATTGGGTCATCGGATATCGCCGAAAGGTAGTGATGGGGAATTTGGAGCTTGCTTTTCCCAACAAGTCTGATTCCGAGCGAAAAAAGGTAGCTCGATCATTTTACATTAATTTTTCAGATATAGTAGTTGAGGTCATTAAGAGTCATAGGATAACCGCAAAAGAGATGAAGCAAAGGTTCAAGGTGTCGGATGCTTCTTTATTTGAGCGCTTGCACGCTGAGGGACGTGGAGTGATGGTTGTTATGGGGCACTACACGAATTTTGAATGGACGGCGATGGCCCTGGGCTTATGTGTCCCACAAAACACCTATGCTGTGTATCATCCGATAAAGAATCGGACTGTGAATGATTTTATGGTGCGCATTCGCCAAAAGTTTGGTATGACGTTATTTTCCATGAAAGAGACATATCCATTCATGCTGGGGCAAGAGGATGATAGGCCCTTGTACATCTTTATGGCTGATCAGAGTCCTCATCGGGGAAAAATAAAGTATGCTGCACCTTTTTTCCATCCTTATACTCCCGTTCATTTGGGCGTGGAGAATTTGGCTAAGAAATGCGATTTGGCTGTTGTGTTTATCGAGACTCATCGGCTGAGTCGTGGGCATTATGAAGTTCGTCCGACCTTATTGGTTGAGGATGCTCAGTCGACGGGTAAATATGAGATAACAAAAAGACATTTAGCCGCTTTGGAGGCAGCTATTCGAAGACAGCCTGAGGCCTGGATGTGGACGCATCGAAGATGGAAAAATGTAAAGGATGCGCAATCCTTTATGGAGGCTAAGGAAGAGGAGTAGGAGTCAACTTGCTGGGATAAAATCATCTGCAGAATGATGGGGCTTTGGAATTTTGTTTGTATAATTAGGAAAGAAAATTATAAGTTATAGCTCTACCGAGTGGGGCGATAGATGAATGCTAGCTTATGGATCAGATTTATGTATTTGCCACATTGGGGTTGGCTTTGATGTTGTTCGCCACGGGGAAAATACGCCACGACTTTACGGCTCTAATCGCCTTATTTTTTTTAGTTGTTGTGGGCGTGGTGCCTCCGGGGGAAGCGTTCAACGGCTTTGGCCACCCCGCAGTGATAACAGTGGCTGCAGTTTTAGTCATTGGCAAGGCTTTAGAACATTCCGGTCTTATAGATATAGCAGCTAAGTTTATCCTACGCATTGGTAGAGGGCCCGTGATTCAAATACTGAGTCTCTGTGTCGTCGTTGCTCTGGCTTCTGCATTCATGAACAATGTGGGCGCTTTAGCCATCATGATGCCCATTGCTTTGTATGTTGCACGGAAAAGCGATCTGCCGCCATCCTATGTGCTTATGCCCATTGCTTCTGCTTCCTTATTGGGTGGGTTGACAACACTGATTGGTACGCCCCCAAATATCATTATCTCTACATTTCGATCGGAAAATATTGGGTCGGGTTTTGGCATGTTTGACTTTACTCCTGTAGGGGCAAGTATTGCGCTTGTAGGTGTCCTTTTTGTTGGTTTGCTGGGGTGGAGATTTTTGCCTAAGCGTCAATCGAGGACGGAGGAGACAGATCTGTTTGATATCGATGATTACATCACGGAATTGCGCGTTCCTGAAGACTCCAAAGCTGCAGGCATGACGCTATATGATTTGCTTGGAGAAACAGATGTCGATGTTCAAATTTTAGGATTAGTACGGAATAATCAACGGATTCACACTTTTAACATCTTAGATAAAGTTCGTGCAGATGATATTATCATTTTTCAATGTGATACGGATGCGTTGCAGACATTTATTGAGAAGTCCGGACTGACTTTAGTGGGTGGTCGTCAATTTCGAATGGATGCCGAGGGCTCCCGGAATATAATATTGACAGAGGCTGTAATTATGTTGGGATCTCCCATGGTGGGTGAAACTGCCGCGAGCACTCAATTGCGGACTCGGTATGGTGTGAATTTATTGGCTGTTGCCAGGAGAGAGACCAAAATTTTAAAACGATTAGATCGCATTGTTTTCAAAAATGGGGATGTTATTTTATTGCAAGGTCGGGCTGAATTGATCGATGAGACCTTGGCGAATCTGGGATGTTTGCCCTTAGCCCGTCGTCAATTGCGTTTGGGCTTTAAGAAAAAAGTGAGTTTGGCTTTGGGGATTTTTGGTTTGTCAATAGCAGCTGTGGTTATTGGAATTTTGCCCGTTCAAGTAGCATTTGCTATGGCTGCCGTTGTTTTGGTTTTGTCTGGTGTTCTGCCCGTCAAGGAGGTCTACACGAGTATCGATTGGCCGGTCATTGTATTATTGGGGGCAATGATACCTGTAGGACAAGCTATGGAGACCTCCGGAGCTGCTGAATCTATTGCCCAGCAAATTTTAGTTTGGGGTGAAAAGATCCCAATATGGGGTGTGATTGCTGTGCTCTTAGTGATCACAATGCTGTTGTCTGACATTATTAATAATGCTGCTACTGTGTTAATCATGGCTCCTATTGGTGTGAGCATTGGCCAAACCTTGGAGTTGTCCCTTGATCCGTTTTTGATGACTGTTGCTGTTGGTGCATCTTGTGCCTTTTTGACACCGATTGGCCATCAATCGAATACCATAGTTATGGGACCTGGAGGCTATAAATTTACAGATTACTGGCGAATGGGTCTTCCTCTGGATATCATTGTAGTGACTCTGGGTACACCTCTAATTTTGTATTTTTGGCCACCGTAAATCATTTGGAATATGAAATGTGTAGTAATTCTCTCTTTTCTTTCGATTTTTACTCTATTGGGATGCAGTTCTGATTTTGATGAGTTGGCCGGCAATTGGGTGGCCGAGTCTCTTTCTTCAGGTAATTTAGACTGCGAAGAACAGTTGGATGGGAGTTATATTCTGGATATCGAGGCTCGTTCTGAAACCTTTGGTATTTCGTTGGATATTAATACTTGCTCCGGATCTATTAAGGGAGCTCGTCGCGGCAATATCGAATTCAAAGACCCCGCCTGCACAGAGGCCTGCTGCGATTCAGAGGGAGCATTGTGTTTGTTGGACGCCTTATTGAAAGTGGATAGTTATAATCTTCAGGGAGATGAGCTCATTTTGTCAGGAAATTCCGTGGAAATTGTCTTCAAGGCCCAATAAAGGTTGATGATATAGGTATGGCTCCATTGGACACTTTGCACTCCAAATGATTCGGTGCTCTACGATACTCAGAAGTTTCCTGATTGATACAGCTGAAACAGACACTGTTAGATTTTCCCTTTGTAGAGGGTTTTATTGCTTATGCCTAATATCCAATGGTGATGAGGGCGGGGAAATTTTGGAAGAAGATTATCAATAATTTCAAGCATACTCAGTCGTCTCTAGGTGATTTAAGGCAAGTCCTATGGGAATCATTTTGAGGGGTTTGATACCTTTCGATTCCAACAGCCATAAGCTTGAGCACATCGAAATTTCTTGCGACTTTGTTTGGGGGTAAATAATGGTTGCAAGAATTAATTTTTATTGCGGGTTGAAAGATAGGTTTTCCGAGGTGGGCAGAACTTGCCCCTTTTTTCTAAACTAGAAGTAAGTTGGCCCAAAACGCTCGAATGCAGCCGCTTCCAGAGCTTCTCGATGGTCCGGATGCGCAATGGAGATGAGGGCTCGGGCGCGTTGTGCCAGGTTTTTACCGTAGAGGTTTACAACACCGTATTCTGTTGCAATGTATTGAACATGCGCACGGGTAGTCGTCACACTCCCACCGGCTTTGATCGTGGGGACGATTTTAGAAAGCCCCTTGCGCGTTACCGAAGCCATAGCAATGATGGGCTTCCCTCCAGGCGAAAGGGAGGCGCCACGGATGAAATCCATTTGCCCTCCCACACCGGAAAACTGCAAAGTTCCAATAGTATCGGCACAGACTTGTCCTGTAAGGTCAATTTCAATTGCTGAGTTTATGGCAGTCACTTTGGGATTTCTTCGAATTACTGCTGTGTCATTGGTGTAGGCTGCTTCTTTAAAATGGATCATCGGATGGTCATCAATGAAATCATAAAGTTTTTGACTTCCCATGGCAAAACAACTCACGATCTTTCCCTGCTTTTCCACCTTATGACGTCCTGTAATTACTCCTTTTTCGACCAGGGGTAAGATGCCGTCGGAAAACATTTCTGTGTGAATGCCTAAATCTTTGTGCTGTCCCAACTGTCCTAAAACAGCGTTGGGGATTCCCCCAATTCCCATTTGTAAAGTGGCACCATCCTCGATGAGCTCTGCTACCTGCTGGCCAATGCGGTGTTCTGTTTCAGTGACCTTGGGCAATTCGTGGGTATAGATGGGAGTATCTATTTCTACTCCGTAATCAATTTGATCGATATGAATATGTCCGTCTCCGTGCGAACGAGGCACTTGAGGATTGAGAAGCGCAATCACAGTTTTCGCTGAGGCAATAGCAGCAAGTGTGATATCAATTGATGTACCCAGAGAACAATATCCGTGTTGATCCGGGGGCGATACTTGAATAAAAGCAATGTCGATGGGCAAATGTCTGGGATGGAACAGTTGATGAATCTCACTCAAAAAAATCGGAATATAGTCTCCGGAGGGAGAGTCTATAGCTGCTCGGACGTTTTGCCCCACGAAGCAGGAGTTAATCCGAAAGGCCTTTTGGTAGGGAGCTCTCCCATAAGGCGCATCTCCTTCAGTATGCATGTGGACAATTTCTACCTTTTCTAATTCCGTGTAGCGTTCGCAGATAGCTTGTATAATAGATAAAGGAGTCATTGCTGCACCTTGAAAAAATATGCGCGTGTTTGATTGTACTTGATTTGCTGCTTGAGATAAGTCCGTAATTTTCATAGTGATTCTTTATTCATGGATTGTAATATAAGGCTTTGCCCATTCTATTCAAATATGACAATTTTGAGTAGCCCTTTTCTTTCTAATACTAAAATTGAGAGGAAGAGAAGAAGAGATTGAGACATCAATGAGATATTAAACAGTGGCAGAATTTTTTCTTGAATAACTTCCCGGGTCAACAGTGGTCTTTTAGATTCAAAACCACTTTTCCCAAAACCACTTATTATTCTTTTCCTCATCATTATCTGCGGTTTGATCATCTATCATATCTCCTAGCGGTTCCAGAGAGTGATAATGTCTACAAATTACTTTGAACATAGCTGTAAAGGGAAGGAATAATATCATGCCGGCTACTCCCCAAATAGTTGCGCCTAAAAATAGTGATAAGATTGCTGCAAACGCATTGACATTGACGCTTTTCCCTACGATTTTAGGATTGAGAAAATTGCCTTCCAGAATTTGAATAGACCAAAAAAGAATCGCCACGCTGACGGGCATCCATAGCGCGTCGTATGCCATTAAAGTATAAATTATGGGAATCAATGCACCGATGGCTGTTCCAATATATGGGATAATTGATAATAGAGCGGCCATATACCCAAACAAAAAGGGTGTTTCTACACCGATAATCCATAGTCCCACGCTATTCAATAACCCTAAAATAGTGATGAGTGTTAACATGCCAATCAGATACTTTTGTCCCACCTGCTGGATTTCTTTGAGCATATTGAGGAAATTCTTCTCTTGACCTTTTGGAGCAAATTTAATAAAGGCTTGCACGAGTTGGGGGCGATAGAGAAGGAAAAGAAACGAGAATAGAAATACGCTGAATAAGCTGGTTAAAAAACTTGTAGACTCAGAAAATGTCCGCCCCAATAATTCACTCCAGGATCCCTTTAACCACTCCTTGGCATTTTCTATCACTTCATCTTCATCAATCTCTTCCAAAGCCGGTAAGTTTTCATTGATAAAGAGAATAATTTCTGAGTAAAGACTCAATAGACGATCACTAAATACCGACCACTGATCAGTGAGGGAAATAACCTCAGCAGAGAGCATTGTCATCAATGTTCCAACAAGTACAATAAATAGGATGAGTGAAGTTGCTGCGGCCATAATATTATTCCACCCTTTCATTAGCAACCAGCGGTTGAGAGGGTATAACATAAATGCGAGCAACAAAGCAAAGCATAGGGGCACAAGTAGCGTCTGTCCAAAAATAAGAATGGCACCAATGCCTATGATTACGACAATGCTGTAAAAAACCTTTTGTAATGAGAATTCCATTCACTTGATTTTGCTGCCTTAATATAATTAATTCAAGAAAGAATACTTAGTTTTTATATATTTTTTATTTGGGCGATCCCCTTTACCTCAAGAGGTAAAGGGGCGTTATGCTCCGGGGCTTGCTTTTCGCGCGGCCCCGGCCGATGTGCGCCAATGTCGCCCCCCGGCCGGGTCTGGCCTCGTTTGGCACCGAGGCCACCCACTGCGCAGCACTATCGCATTTCCGGATAATGACGAATTCTTATTGATTAACATAGTTCTATTGCCTATAGTCGAATCATTACTCATTGATCTTTCAATTCTACTTAAATACAAGCTTGTCCAGCTCGGTAAAGATACCTACCTTTGCGGCTTCTTAAAGAAAAGCTATTCAAATAATCAAATGATGTCTTATCTAATTATTTGAATATGAATATAGTACGCATAATTTAAGGCGATATTCGAGAGGAAAAACTTAGGTATTGCCAATCTACAGATATACTCAGAATGAAAAAGTATCTTAATCTCTTTGATTTCAAACAAAAGGTCAATTACAAAACAGAAGTTCTGTCCGGCCTTACAGTGGCTATTGCCCTTGTTCCAGAAGCTGTTGCCTTTGCTCTGATTGCTGGCTTATCCCCTTTAACGGGCTTGTATGCAGCTTTTGTCCTCGGCTTAATTTCATCAATTTTTGGAGGGCGACCAGGAATGATTTCCGGAGCCACTGGAGCTGTTGCCGTGGTAATTATTTCCTTGGCCCAATCTCACGGGGTGGAATACATATTCGCGACTGCTATATTAGCCGGACTTCTTCAAGCCACTGCCGGAATTTTGAAACTGGGTAAACTCATGCGCTTGATTCCTCATCCTGTGATTTTTGGTTTTGTCAATGGATTGGCTATTATCATATTCATGTCTCAATTGAATCAATTTAAAACTCCCGAAGGCAATTGGTTGACCGGTCCTGCACTGTACACTCTTTTGAGCCTGGTTTTATTGACCATGCTTGTTATCTGGGGATTACCAAAATTGACCAAAGCTGTTCCCGCTTCTCTCACTGCTATTTTGTTGGTTTTTGGTATTGTTTATTGGATGGGACTAGATACTAAAACAGTTGGGGACATTGCTTCTATTAAAGGAGGGTTTCCTCCTTTTCACATTCCCTCAGTTCCCTTTACTTTTGAGACACTCATGATTATTTTTCCCTACGCCGCTATTGTCGCAGGAGTCGGTCTAATTGAAAGCCTTCTCACTCTCAATATCATCGATGAAATCACTGAGACGAGAGGTCATGGAAATCGCGAGGCTGTAGCGCAAGGAATGGCAAATATCGCTTCGGGATTTTTTTCTGGAATGGGTGGATGTGCTATGTTGGGCCAGAGCTTGATTAACGTTTCCTCCGGAGCTCGTGCTCGATTGTCAGGTATTGTGGCTGCCGTCATGCTGCTCATTTTTATTATGTTTGGGTCTGGTGTGATCGAACTATTGCCCATGGCGGCATTGACAGGATTGATGATAATGGTAGCGATAGGAACTTTTGAGTGGGCCAGCTTTAGAACCATTGGACGTTTTCCACCCTCTGATATCTTTGTCATGGTTATGGTTACTTTGGTCACGGTATTCTTACATAATCTTGCATTGGCTGTTGTTATCGGAGTTGTCATTGCCGCTTTGGTATTCGCATGGGATAATGCCAAACGCATTCGAGCGAGGAAGCGAATCGATGAAAATGGGGTGAAGTATTATGAAATTTACGGCCCACTCTTTTTTGGCTCTGTCAGCGTATTCAATGAGAAGTTCGATGTGCTCAATGATCCGGATGAAATCGTTATCGATTTCGAGGAGAGTCGGGTGGTCGATATGTCGGCGATAGAAGCTTTGAATAAAATCACAGAGCGTTACCTAAAAGTGGGTAAGAAGGTGCACCTGAAACATCTGAGTCCGGATTGCCAGAAATTACTCAAGAATGCTGAGAAATTGATTGACGTCAATATTCTCGAAGATCCGAAATATAAGTTGGCGGTCGATAAGGTATAATATTTGATAGCCTACTTTTATAGATCGCGCTTGAGTATTATAAATACGATTCCAGTTATATAGAGTAGGAGATATACCCCTGATGAAATGAGAGCTTCTGTTGGATTTAAAAAGAGGTTGAAGTCGAGTTGCATGCTATTACTCGCAACCTCCTGACTTCCACTGGGGAAGGGGGTAAGGTCTTCGACTACATTCATGGGATAATAAGCCATGGATCGACTTTTTGGAAAAAAGTTAAGGTGTACGACGTAGCGTAGAATCACCTCAATAAAGAATACATAAAGGAAATAGAGCATAGTGGCTACTCCAATGGATCGAATGAGTAAACCGATTAAAAATCCAAAGACAAAATAGGAAAGGCTCATTATAAAGAATCGAAAAATAATCAATTCCTGACCGAGCAATGGTGAACCTTCAAAGGGATTCGTCCCGAAGTTAGCCATAACAAATACACAGAGCATATAATAGGCTGTAGTTATCAGTGATAAGGTTAGAATAAATAGCAATTTGGCACTGATGACCTGTTTGCGGCTCAAACCGTTGATGACGCTTTGTCTCAGTGTTTTATTAGAACTATCTACTGAGACAATGTAAACTCCAAGAAAGCCAAAAAGAAAATAGGCTAACCAGTTGCCAATATATCCCATAAAGTCCCATATAATCGGAAAATCAAAAAATGATTGGGGACTGGGCAATGGAGGAGGAAGAGTTTCAAATGATAGTAGAACGCCGGCAATAGAAGGTAATAGAGCAAAGTAGAGGATCATTGACACTCTGAACGTAGTATTTTTTCTATATTTTAACCACTCTAATTCAATGAGGTGAAGTATATTCATGACTTGAAATTATTGTGTGATTGATAAAAACTCTTCTTCTAGGGTCCTTTTGCGCATCTTAAGATGTTGAAGGACTATCCCTTGTTGAAAGGTAGCTGAATTGATATCTTCCGGTTGCAATTCAGAACTGATAGAAAGAAGAAGAATATTTCCATCTTTTTGAATGAATTGGATATCGTCTCTGGCATTTACCCAGTTGAACAAATCTATTTCCTTATCTGCGGAAACCCCCAATTCCAATATTGGGTTATCATCCAGGATGGTGCCGACGGGTCCGGAAGCCAGAAGCTTACCACTCTTTAAAATAGCTACATGTGAGCATATTTTTTCAACTTCATCTAAAATATGGCTGGCCATGAGAATGGTCTTTCCTTCATCTGCAATTTTTAAGATAATCTCTCTGATTTCCGCAATTCCCTGTGGGTCGAGTCCATTGGTGGGCTCATCGAAAATAAGAACTTCGGGTTCTCCGATCAAAGATGCTGCAATGGCCAGTCTTTGTTTCATACCAAGCGAAAATGATTTAAAGTTAGACTTCCTTCTATCGTATAAATTCACCCACTTTAATAAACTATCTAAATCATCTTCCGGTGACTTTTTGATGTGTTGCACAATTTTAAGATTGTCCGTTGCATTGAGGTAAGGGTAGAAGTTGGGCGTTTCAAGTATCGCTCCAATATTTAATCGCGGATGTGGATCAAATTGACCCTCAAACCAGGTATAATTGCCTTCGTTGGCTTTGAGAACATCCATGATAATGCCCAATGTCGTTGTTTTTCCGGATCCATTGGGTCCTAAAAGACCATAAATATTCCCCTTTTCCAGGGTTAAACTAAGGTCATTTAAGGCCTTGGTTTTCCCATAGGATTTACTGAGATTATTGATTTCTAATACTTTCATAGGCATGGGTTATAATTTAATCTCCAAAGGGATTCCATTTCTTCAGTTTCTTTTTGGCTTCTTCAGCTTTCTTTTTCGCCTCATTTTTAATGGAGTCCAAGCTCCCTTTCTGTTTTGTTGAGTCTGACATGGCCTTAATTTGTTTTCTTGCCTCTTCTTTTGCTTTTTCGGCTATGTCCTTTGCTGCCTTTTCAGCCTCTTTTTTGACTTCCTCGCCCTCTTTTTTCAATTGCTTTTTAATTTCTTCCTTTTTCTCCTCTTTTTTCTCTTGAAACCGAGATTTTAATTGAGCTTGAATATCTGTTTTCGGTTGCAATTTTATTTTTGGATCGCGATGGTCTCCCGTAATTGCAATTGTAATTTCTAGCTTTTCCTCAACAGTTGATTCCGGGAATCCCAATCCTGACAAGGCGGATTGAGTTTGCTGATATATTTTTGCCCCTAGATCTGAATTTTTCATTTGCTGAAGTGACACCGGACCTGAAAAGGTGTAATCCATATCCCCTTGTATTTGGTGGGACCCTGTTATTGTCCAGGGCTCTTTTCCTAACTCCATAGTAAATGGCTCTAATACCACTGTACCATTCTCTACGGCAAACCAATTGACAGTGCGATTGAAAGTCATGTTTTTTTCTAACTGTGTTCCCACCAGTCGATCCACTTTTTCTAATAGGCTATAGTTAGATATCTTTCCTTTGATCGTCTCCAACAAGCCCTGAGCGGAAAGACTTGAAAGTATGGGACTCAACATTCCATCTAGCTCACCATCGAGAGAGAGGCGGGTATTGAAAATCCCAAAAATATATTCCATAACTGGTGCCAAATCTTGAACTAACTCAACGGATTCGAATACTTTCTGAAATTCAGAATTCTTTGTAGCGATATCAAAATGGTAGTTAATATTTTTCTGCTCTGGCGTTTTGACGATTCCTTCTAGGCTCAAGTCTCCACCAAAGGCCGACATGCGGGTGGGTTGTATTTCCATGACTTGGTCTAATAAAGTAAGTTGCCCACGAATTTCTTGAAACTGTATATCTGAATAGTCCACTTTTCCGAGGGTGTAATCCAGAGTAAGGGCAATATCAGGAGGGAAGTAAAAAGGCGCTTCCTCCTCATTTTGAGAATTAGACTCTGCATCTTCTTCACTCAGGTAAGCCCATAGATCAAAGGCATCGGCAGCGCAATCAAAATTCACGGTCAAATCAGAAACACTGTTCAGGTAGTCTGAAATATCTCCAACAGTCCCACTACAAGATATCTTGCTGCTCTCATAGATACAATCAAATGCACGGATATTCATGCGATCATTGTCTAAGCTACCCTTAGCCTGAATTTCTGTGAGATCATACTCGTCATAGCGCAGTTCATCGATATCCACGTCAAGTTCAAACGTAAAAGGACTGATATCGATCGGATGGACAGTCGTGCGCACTGTGTCTATCTCCTGAATATCATATCCCATGATTTGATCGACATCAAGGTACTTACCTTTGAGTTGAATGTCTCCTTCGAGGGTCTTTTTTTGCCCCAAAAGGTAGGAGAGTGGTTGTGTATTCACATCTAAAAAACTAATAAGACTGTTTCCATAGGATATACCTTCGGCTTCGGCTGTGAGCAGCCCTTGGTTCATGTCAGCCTGAATTCTGTCTGATTTTAAAGGAGGGCTGCCTTCCGATTCGTAGCTAAGGTTTTGACCAATGAATTCTGCCTTGATATTGACTTGCTCCCATAGTTCATTATAAATCTGCTCTAGTGTAAAAGAGTAATTTGCATTGAGATTGATATCGCCGGTGATTGATGTCCCTTTTTCCAGCGGAAAGCTGCTTTTTAGGTCTGCAGCTGTTCCATTGATGCTCGTCTGGCCTAAGTTGGTCTTTTGTTCGTTCATCGGCCAGAGTTCCATACGGTGATCTATAATTGCTGAGGAGCCCATTTTAGCAGTGAAATTATCGATCAGCAGCTGCATCGACTCTAGGCGCCCCTGTTCTTTATTGAAGTTCATTTCAAGTTGTATATCGCGAAATGACTCTGGAACGCCCTCGTATTTGAGACTTCCGTTCTGTATATTGAGTTGGCTGGTGAAGGATGGATAATTTTCATCTTCCACATGAAGTACGCCATCCACATTCAAATCAAAATCTACTTGTCCACTCGTACTTAAGCCTTTGTAATGGTGGTTATAAGCTCCGGGAATGATTGAAATGAGAGATTTTATATCGCGACCAGGAAAAGATGCCTGTAAGTCAATATCCTGACCTTTTTCTAGAGAGAGTACAGATCCTTCGAGTAATAGTTTCAGATCATTAAATACGTATTCGTTTTGATCGATAGATATATTCCCTGACTTAGCATCATATTGAATATCACCTTGAGATTGGAACTGCATGTCACTTGCCCAGGAAACACCTTGCTGGTCAAAATTTATCTTCGAATTCGAAATAGACATGCCCACATTCCATAAATCTTCGATATAACTGATGGTCCAGTTAGCATCCCATTCTTCAATGCTAAAATTCATATTGCTCTTAAGATCATTAAAATGGAGCTGAGCCTTGTTCCAACTTAGTTGATCGATGGAAAAGGAAAGGCTCTCTTCATCCGAATCCAGATCAGTAGAATCAGTGGTTTCTTCAGCAAGTAGAAAATCATAATTGCAATGAGCATCACTATCACACCTGAGAAATAATTTCGGTGCTTCGATATCGATGCTTCCTATTTGATAGGGTGGCGATATAATACTCCAAAGTTTTACTCCAACACTAAGGTGATCTATTTGTGCTAAAGCTAAACTATCGCTTGTATTTCCCTTTTTTAACAATCGTATGTCGTGAAGAACAATACTGATGTGTGGCCAACTCTTCCAGAAACTTAAATTACTGGATTCGTAATCCATATGTACTGGCATAGAATTATTTGCGTAATCTATAATGGAGTCTACGATATTGTCTTTTTGCCAAAAAAGAATTGCGACTAGAAGTAAAATAAGGCTAAAGAGCCCGATTGCTATTCTTTTGATTATTTTCATTATCATTTCATTTACAATATAAAATAAAAATCTCAGGGATAAAACGAATCGTTTCGAGTATTCGATATAACCTACTCATCGTTCGACGGACGGAAAAGAATAACGGCAATTAGATGCATTCCTTTATATTTGAACCTAAATAGTAGCTGAAGTGGATTATCAACTAACGATAGACAAATTGGGATTCGAGGGTGAAGCTATGGCCTTGATTGTTGAAGGTAAGATGAACTTGGTACCGGGAACGATTACAGGCCTTCGGGGTAAAAGTGGATCCGGTAAATCTACGCTACTAGCAGCTATAGCAGGTGTTGCAGACTCTTCAGTAAGTTTTTCTCACCATTGGAGTCGTTGCCCGAAAAGGATTTCAATGATGCCTCAGCAACCTACCTATACCCTAAATCCAATAAAAACTACAGGACAATCACTGAGAGATGTATTTCGAGTGCATAGAAAACGAGACTTTGGCTTTCCGGAAATTCTTCAATGGACTTCTTTATTTGGAAAGGAGGACATCTTAGACCGGTATCCGCATGAATGTTCTGGTGGAGAGATTCAACGAATTGTTTTGGCAATGAGCCTATGTAAATCCCCGCAATTATTTCTGATGGATGAGCCTACCGCCGGTTTAGATCGCTTAACGGCGCTAGATGTGATCACTGATCTGAAAAAGTGGGTTCTGAATTATGGAGTAGCTTGTATTATTGCCAGCCATGAAGAGGATTTATTGGAGGAACTATGTGATGAGGTGTATGGAATTATGGATCTCCGATTGAATGCAACGGATGACGTTGCCTTTCCGGTAGTTAATCAGCATTTGGGAAAGAAGCCTATCGGAAATACCATGGAAATTTACTCCATCAAGAATGGTATTTTTCGCCATCGAAAGCGGAACAGGGAGTTTCAACTTAAGGTAAGTATGGAAGTGGAATCCGGTGTAACTCTGGGAATAAGTGGACCTTCGGGGTCAGGGAAGAGCACACTTGGGCAACTTATAGCAGGACGGGTGACTTGGGCAGAAGGCCGAGAATGTCGAATGAAAAGCAGTAATATTCAATACCTGGGTCAGGATCCCATTATGAATTTTCACCCTTTTCTTCCTATCCGTCAACAACTAGAACCTGTTTTTAAGCAATGGAATCATCATTGGAAATCATACCCAACCTTTGAAGATGCTGTTCAATTTCTGAATGTGAAGTTGGAATGGCTGTCTCAATCAATGAGCCAATTGTCAGGTGGACAACGACAACGCGTATTGATTGCGCGATCCCTGCTAAGTAAACCAGATGTGATACTCTTAGACGAATCTTTGAGTGGACTGGATATCGAGCTAAAAGTAAAAATTCTAAAGTGGTTAGTGGATCTTTCTAATGAATGGAATTTTAGCCTCATTCTCATAACTCACGATATCCGCATTCTGATGGCCTATTGTGAGAAAATTTTAATTCTAGATCAGGGGGAAGTAGTGGATAAACTGTCTCATCCCGAAACAAATGATAAAAAATCGATGCATTCTGTAACAAAATTGCTTTTAAAAGCGTATTATTACTGAAGATTGCAAACATGATGAAATTTAATATAAAAGAAAAGACTGTTTTTTTAAGTGTCATACTGCTTAGTGTGTGTTCTATACTGCTGATTGCTACGTTTTCATCAGATCCCGGATTCGCCAATTCCGCTGCATCTTCGGGATCCGAAAACTGGACACTTCCCGATATTCAGTTTGTTAAACAGTCTATTGATCGGCTGTTAGATATTTTTCGCCAGTTCTAATATTTCTTTTTTGATTTTTCTATTTCACCTATGGCAAACAATGTTCGTTTGTATTTGTCTTTATTTATTTTGCTATTGACTGTATAGCGCGCTTTATATAGTGAGTCATTTACTCATTTATAGTGAATGAGTTGATTTGGTGTCCATTGAGCCAATCCTTAGCTTTCAATCGTTTTTTACCCTCTACTTTTAAGGATTCAATTTCTATTTTTCCATCTCGACAGTGTATCATCAGTTGACCATTATTCTCCTCTATAGTCCCAGGAATTGTATCGGACATATTAAAGTGTGGGGTAACTTCGTAAAGTTTGACGATTTTATCATCAATTTTTGTCCAGGCAGCAGGGTAGGGGCTCATTCCTCTAATGAAGTCATAGGTCTTTTGAGTTTTTTGATTAAAATTGATCTTCGCATCCTCAAAAAATATTTTTGGGGCACTGGGCGCCTCGACCTTCATATTTTGTGATTCAAAGGTCGCTGTATTTTGATACAGGCTCTCTACCGTGGATAATAATAAATCAGCACCTTTTTGACTCATTCGTATAGCGAGAGAACCCATGGTATCATCTTTGTCAACAGGCATTTCTACCTGTTCGATTATATCTCCGGTATCTATTTCGTGTTTGAGTCGAAAAGTGGTCAGACCGGTCGTTTTTTCCCCGTTGATTATAGCCCAGTGGATGGGGGCCGCTCCTCGATATTTCGGTAAAAGAGAGGCGTGCAAATTGACCGTGCCCAGTGGCGGCATGTTCCATACTACTTCCGGCAACATGCGAAAAGCTAGAACTACTTGTAAGTCTGCCTCGAAAGCACGTAATTCTTCCAGAAAAGAAGGTGCTTTCAGATTCTTGGGCTGTAGAACGGGGATACCGGCCTGAACAGCAAATTTTTTGACCGCACTCTGTAAAAGCTGCCTCTGTCCTCTGCCTCCTTTTTTATCAGTTGCTGTTACAACGGCGACCACTTCAAAATCAGATGCATGCAATCGTTCTAATGCAGGAACCGCAAACTGAGGTGTTCCCATAAATATTAATCTAAACCCTTTCTTTCCTTTCATGTTTCCTATCTTTATTACACAAATAAAAGGAAAATCAACATGAATGCTATTGAGTACATTAAAAACTTACAGGAAAAAGTCGATCCGGCAGTAACTGAAGGCTTGGAAACGCGGTTCCATTTTTTACTTTCCGGTGAAGGAGGTGGCGATCTTACCGTTGTCGTGAATGACGGCGAGATTAATGTCAACGACGGTTTGGAAGGGGAACCTAAATGTGTCGTAAAGACAAAAGCTTCAACTTTTGAAAAGTTGATTAAAAAGGAAATTAACCCCATGATGGCCGTAATGACCGGGAAAGTTAAAATTTCTAATCAGTCTGAATTACTTAAGTATGCCAAGGTTTTTGGCTTGATGTAAACGCTTTACTTTTATTGACTTTTCTCAGCATAAATTTGGACAAGTTCCAAAAGCATTTGAGTGGATTTTTCCATATCCTGAAGTGAAATCCATTCTTGCTTGCCATGAATCGCTTGTTGTCCGGTAAACAAATTGGGGCAGGGCAATCCCATATAAGAAAGTCTTGATCCGTCGGTTCCTCCTCTAACACTTGCCTTTTTAGGCTTTAATCCGGCTCTCTTCATTGCCTCTATTGCATATTCGACTGCTTCGGGATGTTGGTCAATAATATACTTCATGTTTCTGTACTGCTCCTTGCGATCCATTGCGATTTCTATCCCAGGAAATTCTTTCTTGACCTTGGAGGCTATTTTTTGGAAATATTCAAATTTTTGATCGAGACCTTCAGTTTCAAAGTCTCGAATAATAAACTGAATAGCTGCTTTCTCCACGGTACCCTCCATTGAAACGGGATGTACGAAACCAGATTTACCAGTTGTTGTCTCAGGGGACATGCCATCTTGTGGCCAACTATGGACGAAGGCTGAAGCTGCTTTTAATGCGCTGACCAGTTTCTGATATGCATATCCCGGATGTTCGACAACGCCCGTAAAGTGAACTGTAACAGAATCAGCAGAAAAAGTTTCATCTTCAATAACACCTTTTTCAGATCCGTCTAAGGTGTACCCGATGTCTGCATTCAGCTTTTCCATATCTAATCGGTCCACACCTCTTCCAATTTCTTCATCGCAGGTAAATAGAATGCGAATATCTCCGTGCTTTATTTCAGGATGTGCCTGTAAGTATTCTGTGAGTGCCATAATAATGGCTATTCCGGATTTGTCATCAGCTCCTAGAAGTGTTTTGCCGGAAGCAGTGATGATATCTTCTCCCATTTTGTGTTCTAAATTGGGGTGATTATCAGGGGTTAGGACCTGCGAAGGATCATCGGGAAGCACAATATCTTTGCCATCGTAATCTTTGTGGAGAAGGGGCTTTACGTCATCTCCGGGACTATCCGGGCTGGTGTCCATATGGCTGCAAAAGCAAAGGGTCGGCACATCGTAAGAGACATTTGAAGGAAGAGTAGCATAAATGACTCCATGTTCGTCCATTTCTGCATCTGAGACCTCAAGGGTCAATAGTTCTCGCACTAAATGGCGTCCTAAGTCTTTCTGTATTTCTGAACTTGGATATTTTTCAACAGGGGCTTGGGGATCGGCTTGGGTGTGTATTTTTACATAATCGAAAAAGCGATCTTTTAGGTTAAAATCAGGCATAGGTTATCAATTTTTAGATAGAGACAAGGTAGGCAAATTGTTGGAAATATTCAATATTTTCCGGGAGCGCTGCGCAGTAGTGCCATCGTTGCTGAAGGGAATAGATAGGGAAGCATTTGTTTCTTTACTTCCAAGAATTGTTGACTGTATTAGCCTGAAGGAGTGAGGTAAGGCAGCGATGAGCAGACCGAGCCGCCAGGGGCGGTGAAGGGCCGAATGAATAATGAGCTACGGAGCATAG
>Ga0136604_1000214_pt1 | contig 32196 bp, 24 predicted proteins | sample AntRauFillE10628_FD_104928 | JGI IMG/M metagenome (GOLD analysis project Ga0136604, IMG submission 104928) | Saline lake microbial communities from Rauer Islands, Antarctica - Metagenome Filla E10 #628 | ecosystem: Environmental > Aquatic > Non-marine Saline and Alkaline > Saline | place...
ACTCTATCAAAATAGGATTTTCATGGATCGAAAAACCCCAGGATTACTACTTAGCGAGCTTTACTCTGCACAAGCTTATATCGAACGGCTGTTTCACGCGACGATAGAGATGTCATCTCTCCAAGGATTGCGAGAGTGCCAAATTTTAGCGGCCCAAGCGGAGTTTAAACTCTCCGAGCTACTTGAAACACAAGTCTTTAAGATAGAGCTTGCTCAACAACAACCCTACCAAGCTGACTTGCGCTCATTGAGAAAAATGCTACAAGATGGCTCACAGCTCATGCGATCAATGCTTGAACTTCAAGGGCCCAACTCAGCGACACTCAAAGCGTGTGTCAATTGGATCAACACAACTTATGACGCGGCTTACGAGCTTCACCTTATTGTGACGGACCACACTCAATTAGAAATTCAATGGCCAAGGCTCAATTTAATTGAAATGAACCCCCACGGTAAAGAGTCCAAAGTTCTTGCACTTAAAAAACAGCAAGATCAAGCACTTGATAAAAAAACAGAGGAAACAACCTCAACATCAGATGTGCGGCCTAGACGCTATGGCAAGGCCGGTCTTTATGCTTTAGAAGGAGGCGTTTCTAACGAGCCGCTACCAGACGAAGATATCCAAAACCAAGATGAGTTGGATATCACTCCCCACTTCCATCTCTCTTTAGAGGTTGTTGAAAGTGCTTATGAGTATGGGCCTTCTCAAGTTGATCATTTGGAATGGCAACGGGAGAAAAAATATGATGATGCCTTATCTGAAGGCCATCAAGCGATATTAAAAAAAGACTACCCATCAGCACTCGATTCATTTTCTAAGGCCAGAAATTACAGAGAAACTGCTGAGATCTTAACGCTTATGGGATGGACACATTCTTTAATGACAGAAATGGAAAAAGCAAAATCCTATTGCCTTAAGGCCATCAAACAAGACGCTGACTACGGACCTGCTTATAACGATCTAGGTAGCTACCTCCTTAGTGAAGGTCAAGTCGAAGAGGCCCTTAAGTGGTTTGATCTGGCCAAGAAGGCGCCAAACTATCAAAACCGTGAGTACCCCTACATTAATGCTGGCAGGGCCTACATGAGCAAAAGAAAGCTTGGTAGAGCTCTGGATGAATTTTCAAAAGCGCTTACATTAGCTCCTTATCATGACGAACTTCATAGTACAGTTGAGAAACTTAAAAAATCATTGAAGCCTGTCGAAGACGAAAGCTCTACTCACCCAAAAGAAGATGGCCCTAACACATGAGTAAATTTGTTCTTAGAGATGACTTAGAGAACTTTCTGAATCAACTTCTGTTGGCCGATCAGTATGAAGACTACGGCCCAAATGGGCTTCAAATTGAAGGACGAAGTGAGATTCGAAAAATAGCCTACGCCGTTTCTGCGACACGTGAATCTATTGAAATGGCCATCGAAAAAAAGGCTGATGCTCTCATCGTACACCATGGGCTTTTTTGGAAGTTTCATGGGGTTCGCCCACTGAAGGGAACCTTTGCTAAAAGAGTATTACCGCTCGTTCGTGCCGATATGAATCTTTTTGGTCACCACTTACCTCTAGATGGACATATCATGTACGGTAATGCGGCTTGCTTAGCTCAGATGCTTGAGCTTAAAGAAATTTCTGCATTTGGAGAAAAAAAGGGTATGCCTATAGGTGTCCAAGGAAAATTTAGATCACCTCAGGACCCCAAAAAGCTTAAACAAAAAATTTCCGAAATCCTTAATCATGAGGTACTTCACGCATTTCCCGAGTCACCTCAAAAAATCAGCAGCATGGGTATCATTACAGGTGGTGCAAACTCGGAGTGGGCACTCGCCGGAGAACTTGGACTCGACTCTTATTTAACAGGAGAGATGAGTGAACACGACTGGCACGAATCTAAAGAAGGAAGCGTTCATATGTTTGCCGGAGGTCACAATGCTACTGAACAGTTTGGTGTGCAGGCCCTCAAAGAGTTGATCGAAAAAGAGTTTGGCGTACCTGGCCTATACATCTCAAGTCCTAATCCTGCTTAAAGCTTTCTTTTAAGAAGCTCTTCTTTGAGATATTTAAAAGTCTCTTGCACGACTAAAGAATGCGTTCTTTTTTTAAGAGACACTAAACTCAGATGATTCAATAAGGGACGACCACTTCCTTCAAACATATAAAGCTGCATTTTTTGAAGCTTATTCTTTTTTATCACATGCAAAGGTAAAATACCGGCACCCATGCCTTCAGAGATCATTCTGGCCATGCCCTGAACATCCATTAATGAGGCCCTTATATTGGGTCTAAAATGTCCAAAACGATAATGATGCTTAAACCACTGGTCAATGATTGGGGCATCCTCTGTGTAGTCAATATAATCAAGAGATTCAAAAAATCGTTTTTCTTTTTTAAGCTTGTCTCGATCTTTCATGTACTTCTGTGAAGCACAAAGGGTTAAAGTCTCGTAAGAGACGGGGACAGATTCAATTTGAGGATCAAAACTAAACTCATCAACAATTGAAAAATCTAGGTCTCCATTTAAAAGGGCATTATTCATCCGTGGAGCGAGGTCGTACTGAATTTGGAAATTAATTTGTGGATGCTCTTTGGCCCAAGATGCCAGTAAAGGGAGGACAACATTGTTACCGAACTCTATAGGGAGACCTAATTTTACTGTTCCTCGCAAAGTAACTTCTTGAGAAGAAATTTGATTAAAGACTTTCTCTAAAGAGACCAAGACTTCTGAGCTATAGGCGTAAAGTTCAAGCGCTTTTTGTGTGGGCACAGGTCTTTGTTTAACCCTGTCAAAGAGCTTAACCTGGAGAACATCCTCCAGTGTTTTGATGTTCTGGCTCACGCCAGACTGCGTCATGAAAAGCTCTTGGGCCGCTTTTGTCATGCTTCGAGTACGACAAACAGAGTCAAAGACGCGAAGAAGGTTTAAATTAATATTGTCGATAATCATTCATAATCCGTAATCGTTTTGGGACAATCTCATAAGTTCAAGTAATGAACTAACATGGAAAGAGATCATTTGATCCTCCCATAAGAAAAATTTATAATGCAGGTCAATTAGAACTGACATCAACCACGTGGAGACAGTTCATGAAAGCAAACGGAACCATTTTTTCATTATTTAACTTTGTATTTTCCAGGAAGTTCTGGTGTTAAGCCTTTGCCCGTTTTAATTAAGTTTAAAAACCATTTTTTAAGATCATCATTCCACATAGGTAGTGGTCTCGAAAGACTGGCCCCAGATAGCTTTATATTTTTAATCAGTGTTCTTGCCTCTCTAATTTTCTCTCTGGATAAATTTTGAAATTGTACACCATAACCCTTAATATCCGTTCGATTAAACACTATTTGAGCTTCATAAACATACTGTTTCTCATCAAATTTAAATTTTACATTGATCATGGAATCCAACTCAAGCAACTTATCATCTAACTGCACAAAGCAACCCCCTTCAGAAATATTGGTTATTTTTCCCGAATGCTGCCCCTCTTCTTGCTCAACAGTTGCTCCTATCTCGATTATATAGCGTGGTTTTGCTTCCCACCATCTAATTTTTGGATCAAAATAAGTGGTCTTAACCGCCGGAACGAGAAAGTAAATCGTAATGGCAAATGAAAACAAAATGGGAAGTACGACTGCAAAGATAATTTGAAGTGTATTGAGACTGCCGTAATACTTTACAACATCATAAATGGCCAAACCACTTATCCAAAAAACACAGAGACCTAGAACAATATAACTCCATTTTTTTACAGAATAAACGGCATACGCTGTAATTAAACTTGGTACAATTAAGTTAAACAATGCAACGTAGTTTTCTTTTAGAGCAAATAAGCTATAAAGGTAATGAGTGAATGTTACATTGTGTTTAGAAATCACATAAGTTGTTATAATATTGTAAATTGGCAGTAAGATTAATACGGCTGTTAGTACAATAATTACCCACGGCTTCCTTGCCATAATTCAAATTCCTTTTTAAAAATTATTTATTGACTTTATTGTAACAAATCTCTTTTTTGGTGCAATATTTTAGAACTTAGGCAACAAGGAGGTGTAAGAAGAATTTGGCACTTTTTAAACCTTTAGTCTCTCTAAAAGAAGCCGCCAGAGAGGCCCTATCAAAAGCGAAACTAAAGGGATCTAAGAAGCTAGAGCAGATTTTATCCACCAAGGAAACGAAAAGAATAGGGCAGTAAAACCTAGCGAATCCGTAAGATAAAATTTCACAATATAGGTATTTCTCAAATTCTCTTTTGAGGTAAAAAGGAAATCTAGCTCCCTGGAGTTCTTTTTTAAAAAAGACTTAATGAAAGTTTTTTCTGACTACCTAATGCCGACGAGTTAAGTCAGGTTTTTGTGGAGTATAAGAATTTGCCTGTAAAACGAAATCGCCCATCTAGTGTAGCTTGCAAGATGAGAGTTAAAGAATGAGTTTTTAAGCTGCCGAATTTAAAAGAGTTAAAAAAGATGTGATTTTATTTCACGTGAATGCGAAGCTACAGGATATTCTCTTTAAGGGCTTTTGAAACAAGATCAAGGTTCTCTTTAGAAAAAAACCAATTTTTTTAACAAGTCTTTTTTCTACATCGATCGAGCGCACTTGATTCATCCTTTTGTGCTTATGCCAAAGAATCAGGGCCTCCTCAATGAGCTGACTTCTTTTCTTACCTGGCGATTTTTTTTTCAACCTCTTCAAGGAGAACACAATCGATAGTAATAGAGATGTTAGTTTTCATGCCTTAAATAGCAGCATAAATAAAAGCACGATGCAAACAAGCATAAAAACTTTACTTGAGTCAGAGGAGAGGGACGGGAAGTAACGGAATAGACCTCTCCCTCACCTCCTTAAAATTAACTCTTTTTTTTCAGAGATAAAGTTAAAGTAAAATCGACAACTGGCTCATCACCTAATTTATCAGGACATGTTGCTTGAACACGAACAGGAAGGTTCATTCGTTCACCACTCTCTAAAACTTGCTCCACAAAAGCCTGGATCTCTTCACCTTGATCACAAGTAAAGTACACGCCTGACTCGGCGCGCTTATGAAAATCAGCATGAAAATCTTTAAAGCTTAACGAAACCTTATGCCCACTTTTTTGAATGAGCATCATGGCCATAAAACCAGCAGCGCAATCTGCCCCTGCGGCTAAGGCCGCAAAATACATAGAGTTCAAATGATTTTTACTGCGTCTATTAAGAGGCATATAGACAACACACCTCTTATCCGACATTTCAATAACCTTGGGTCTAAGCCAAAAAAGCATAGGAATTTTAAAAAAACCAAAAAGCCATATTTTGGCCGTTTCCCTTTTTGATTCAGGCAATTGGTCTATAATTTTTGTCAGTATGGCTTGCATAGCTACCTCTTAAATATCTTTTCTAGATTCTTTGTATTTTTGAACATCATCATGAATAAAATCAAGAGTCATCTTCACAATAGTCGCATCGTCTAAATAGCCCAAGAATGGGATAAAGTCAGGAAGAACATCCAAAGGATTCATCACATAAGCAAGGGCAAATGCCACAGCAGAAATGGTCTTCCAGGGGGCCTGATACTCACCACGAGACCAATCTTTAAGCATCTCATACAAGAGTATGAGTTCTTCCCAAATATTTTTTATGGCGTCTGGGGCCTTCTTTTCAAGGTTTAAAAAATAAGACTTGGCCTGCTTAATAATTGTGTGAACCTGATTTTCAGTCACACGATCTTTTTGTTCAAATTTCTTTTTAACCTTTTCTTCTTCTTCAGCGGTTAAATATTCTCTATTATTATCATTCATTAAAAAACCCTTTTATAGCTAAAAACAAGACCATTTTCATCCCTTTCAAGAGAAGTTGTCGAACCTGAATCTATTTGATCTTGATCAACTTTATAAAATCTCGGCCCAAACTCAAAAAGGTCGTGTCTACTAAACCAGTAATGAGCATAGAGCTTAATTTCTACTCCAAAAGCACCTTGCGTTTCAATATTTCGAGTTTCTTTAGACATTAAACGTACAGCACGTCCGTCCAAGTTTAATCCCCATTTAGAAGATCGAATGGCCTGCCATTCGAAGGCCAAAGACAATCGGGCAGAATTCACGGGGCTAAGAGTGTCAATACCTTCAATATTTTCCACGAAGTGGTCTTGTTCCAAGCGAATATCTGAGACCAGATTAATTCTTGAGTTAAGATAGTAACGGGCCCCTAACTGTAGGCCAAAAAGCGCTGAGCGATCTTGCGAGACATCTGCAGCATTATAAGAGACATCTTTGAAACTTAGACCTGTTATCAGTTGCCAATTTCTTCCACTCGAATGCGACATAGATAAATCAATTTGAGGTACATCACTTTGGAAATAACTTCCTGGTCCTTGAGAGTTATAAGATACTGATTGCTCATAAGATTGTAAGGAAATTTCAAGAATATTTTTTGTTATCAATTCACGAGAAGAATAAGTTCCAGGAGAATGAACTTCTGTTTTTTTATCTTCATCACCAACGACGAACTGACTTACAAGCTCTTGATTGAGATTTTTGGATTGTTTTCCTAAATTCTCTCTCTCGCTTTTAACGAGTGCAGAGGCGTAGTTATCATCGACAACAAAGCCATCAACAGGATGAAGATGAAGACCACGTGGAGGTAAATAGTAACCTGTCTCGGCATTAATACTACCAACTTGATTAGATACGAAGAGATTATAACCTTCATGGAAAGCGGCATCTTTGCTCGGAGGTACATAGAGGGACGTGTCCAAGTCTACTAAGCCACCCGATTTGGGAGCGTAGATTTTATTTTTCTTATCCATCAATCCTAAAGGGGGCACGTCACTAGAAGCATATTTAAGCTCTTTAGGAAGGACAAAGTTTTTTGAACTTATGAGGTTTGTCTCTGATAAATTTTCAGAAAAATCTCTATTTTTGTAAAGAGCTAAGAATTGTTCGGGTGCGATTCGCACAGGGCTCGATACGTTATTAAACCCATCAATTGTTCCAGAGTAATGTCCCGCGCCTACTTTTGACACTTCTTTAGAATATAAGGCAACTTTTAATCGACCTCTTGCTTTAAGGCGAGCTTTTTGTAACTCACGAACCTCAACATTTCGCTCGTGATTGAAAGTTTCTACTCTTGCCTCTCTCGTGGCCTGAAAAGACTTCTCAACTTGTCGAATATAAGCCTCGTCAATCTTCGCCATTTCTACTTCTCCCTTTAAAGTAATAAGGGAGGTGACATTGTTAACACCATTATGGGCAACAATATAATCAGTACCTCTTACACCCATGGCGGCTGAGCGAGTGGAGAGTAGTTGCTTATGATCTTTTTTAGAATTATTGTTCGACTCTTGAACCTGAGAACGAAGCCGTCCATTGAGTAAAGAGATAACTCCAGGCCCCTCTTCATCGCCACTTTCGACAAGTACCATCTTACTTTCAGGCCCAAGAGTTAATGTACTCATGTCTGTCATTCTAATGATGACCATACTTTTAGACCCTGTGACAACTGATGTGTCCTCAAGGAGTTCTTCATCAAGAGATACTTTACGTGCCAGTTTTTCCCCGGGGCGTAATTGCGTTACTTCACCCCGAAGCTTAAGCACAACACCTATTTTTTCACGTCCAAAACTGTGTGTAGAATAAATCAAGAGAAGACAAATAACTGCGGCCGTGCGTTGCAGGTCCATAAAAGACGTCCTTAACTTAAAAGAGAATTAAACTTATTTTCACCTAGGCTTGAAAGGGCGTCAACAAGTAAACTCTATCAGACTTAACTGCGAGTTTTCATCTCTCGTCCATCAAAACAATACACGACTTGTTTACCATCTTGAACAGTCTTTAAGTTTACGGGTCTTTTCCAAAGGGCAAACATATTATTCAAAGTGTCCCCAGCATAGTTTAAATCCAAGTCTACACCTTGATGAATATGGTTAAGAAGCAACTCACCTCGGTTTTGATCATTAGAGGTTTCTACTTCAATAATAGGATTTCCAAAGTTTGTAAGTTGAGACAATAGCTTATTTTTAACCTCTGAGAAGTCTCGAGTACTTATTTCATTACGTCCCGTTCGGGGATTATAGTCGTATGTGAAAAGCTGTTGTCTTTCGCAAAATTCCTGAGTAAAGAACTCGTCAATAAATGTAATATCATTATGACTTCTGCGTACTTCAAAAATTTTATCTTTACCTTGATTCGTTTCTTTGTACCAAGACTCTTTTTCTGCCATATTTGTGCATTCTTGATATTCCTTACCAAACTTGCCTGTGTCCCAGCGGTGTTCTATATCGCGAAAAAGTTCAATTCCAATTTTATAAGGATTAATACTTTGCTTGCTCATCGCCATAACACCAGCATGAACATCTGCAAAGTCGACAATCTCACTGGCACGGCAAGCATGCTGAGTCATAATTTTGGAGTGCCAGTAGCTCGCCCAACCCTCATTCATAATCTTGGTCATTCTTTGTGGTAGAAAGTAATATGCTTCTTCTCGTAGAATCCCAATAATATCTGCTTCCCACTCCTTCAAAGGGGCCACATCCATCATGAATTTCATAATATCTCTCGAGCCTTTATAAATCTCATCGATATCTTGCATGGGTCTACTGTCTTCTTCTTTTGGTCCCTCGATGTCTTCGTCTTTTTCACCAATTTTACTTCTCATAAAACTTCTTAAAGAAGCTGATGAGCGCTCATTCTCGTATTCGATCCCTTCTTCTTCTTGTACCAACTTTTGAAATTTCTTACGATTACTTTTAACTTCTGAAGTCTCAAAAAGAACGTTAACATCGAGTAAATTTTCTAAAGATAAAACCCTATCTATGAAAATCTCAACAGTATCTTGACCATAGCGTTCCATGTAGCGGCGAATTTTAGTACTGTGATTGGCCATAACATCCATCATTTTTCTATCAGTACTTGAAAACCAAGCATTATTTTTGAAGAAATCTGCGTGTCCATAGACGTGTGCCATTACAAGCTTTTGATCAATAGTTCTATTAGAGTTAAGAAGATAAGCATAACAAGGGTCCGTGTTAATCACGAGTTCATAGATCTTTTGAAACCCGTATGTATTACCTTTTGAAAGTTGGTCATAATCCATACCGAAACGCCAGTGTGGGTAACGGCTAGGAAAGCCGCCCTGGGCCGCAAGAATGCAAACAGTATCATAGTTACAAACTTCAAAAAGGACTGGGTAAAAATCCAGTCCATAATCAACAGCATATTGATGGATTTCTTCTTTAAGGCGTAAAAGTTCTCCCGAAAGTGACTTAGTTCTATTCATGATTACTTACCTTTTCCCAGGAAGTCCTTAATTGAATCAAGAATGGCATCCTTATTTTTGATTTTACTCAAGATGACATTATCAGCACTCTCTCCATACTTGCTATGGAGGTCTTTATAAAACTGACCCGATCCGTACCTTGACTCAACTTGGCCGTAACAAAATACATTCGATTGAGGAATAATTTCATTATCAAGAATTTCAAGACAGAGCTTCGTATCGTCAGTGGACCAATTGTCTCCATCTGAAAAGTGAAATGGATAAATATTCCAATCTTCAGAATTGTAATCTGAATCAATGATTTCCTTGCACAGCTTTAAGGCCGAAGAAATCAAGGTCCCACCACTTTCACGGGTTCGAAAAAAAGTTTCTTCATCCACTTCTTTTGCAGTCGCATCGTGAATGATGTAGCGAACTTCAATGTCTTTATATTGAGATTTCAGCCACAGGTTGATCCAAAAGCTCTCCGTACGGACAATTTCTTTTTGCTCATCGCCCATAGAGCCAGATACGTCCATCATATAAATAACAACGGCCGAATTATCAAACTCAACTTTAGTATCTGCACTTCTATAGCGATAATCACTTCGTATTGGGATCACAACTGGATTATCGGGGTCATAAACACCCGAAGCGATTTGTCTTTTAAGGGCCTGCTTATAAGTACGTTTTAGATGTTTAAGAGAATCAGGTCCAACAGTGCCGATACTTGTGTATCGATCGACAGTGGACTCCATTGTTTTTTTGCCTTTAGGTTCAATAAAGGGAAGTTCTAACTCCTCTCCTAAGATAGAGGCCAGTTCATCCATGCTCATTTCAACATCGAGCTCTTTAGATCCTTCACCTTCACCGGCTTCACCTTGACCAGGTTCGCCTTCACCCTCTTGCCCATCTATTGGTTCACCTTGATCTCCATCTCCTTGACCGAGACCACCCTGTTTTTGGTCACCAAATTTAAACCTTGGTGTATCAATAGAAGGCATTGGAACCTTAAACTGCCCATTCCCTTTGGGAATAGGCATCTCTCCACTCGAAACATACTTGCGGAGATTGTCGCGAACACGCCCCTTAACAATTTTACGAAAGCGGGCGTGGTCACGTTTGATTGGATGATCCATTCATTCTCCCTGAGAGGCTTAGCTCTTAGCACTATCACCTTTGGCAAAAATGCTAGCAACATAGTTCAAGGCATCTGTCGCAGAGATCTCGCAGTAGCCATGATTCTTTATAAGACGCGACTTGATGATATCAATCTTTTCTTGGGTCTCTTTATCAACGACTTTAGAAATGATGGTAGTCAACTTAATCGTGTCTTTTTGATCTTCAAAAAGCTTCAGCTCTAATGCTCTGTGAAGGCGTTCGTTAGTTTTATAATCAAACTGCTTACCTTCAATTGCGAGGGCCCCGATGTAGTTCATAATTTCTCGACGAAAATCATCTTTGCGTGAATCAGGAATATCAATTTTTTCCTCGATACTTCTCATAAAACGCTCATCTGCATCTTCGAGCTTATTTGAATACTTGTTTCGAACCTTTTCTTTTTGAGTATAGGCCTTGACGTTATCGATGTAATTGGCACAAAGAGTTTCAATGGCAGTCTCATCTAAACTAATAGCTTTTTGAACGTCATTTTTAACTATGTCTTCATACTCTTGGCGAGTCATCGCAAGCATTTCGCGGTAGTGCTCCATCTGATCTTTAGAATTCACAAGATTGTGATGCTTAAGACCCGATTCTAGTTCGTTGAAAAGCATGAAAGGATTCAGTGAACCACTATCGCCGTATTTAACAAGTGCGTTTGAAAGTTTATCTTGAATATAGCGCGGTGAAATCCCTTCAAGACCTTCTCTCACTGCCTCTTTTCTCAACTCTTTAACATTTTCTTCATTATAACCAGGAAGAGTTTTACCGTTATAAAGCTTGAGCTTTTGCAATTTAGTAAGATCGGCTTTCTTTGGCTCTTCAAGGCGAGTCAACACGGCCCACATCGCTGCCATTTCCAATGTATGTGGAGCAATATGAACATGAGGGATCTTTTCGTTGTTAAAGTCTCTTTGGTAGATACGAACTTCTTGATCCAGACGAGTGATATAAGGGACATCGATCTTAACCGTTCTATCTCTCAAAGCTTCCATAAACTCATTGTTTTGAAGCTTTCTAAATTCCGGCTCATTCGTATGCCCTAAAATGACTTCATCAATATCGGTTTGTGCAAACTTTTTCGGCTTAATACTCTGCTCTTGAGAAGCTCCCAATAGGTCATATAGAAAAGCCACATCGAGTTTAAGCATCTCGATAAATTCGACAATCCCACGGTTAGCGATATTAAATTCACCATCAAAATTAAAGGCCCTTGGATCTGAGTCTGACCCGTACTGGGCAATTTTTCGGTAGTTAATATCACCAGTAAGCTCAGTTGAATCTTGGTTTTTTTCGTCTTTGGGTTGAAAAGTGCCAATCCCGACTCTATCTTTTTCGGAAAGAAGCAATCTTTTAATACGAATGTGTTGCATGACTTTTGTCCAGTCACCTTCGTATTTTTTCATATAGGCATTAAGAATAAATCTATCTGCCGGGTTTACTTCTCCACGAATATTAATTTTATACGTTTCTTTTGAACCTTTATTAATTTCTTCAATAAACTTTTTTCTCACTTCAAGTGGAACAAGCTTAAGGGGCTCTTCATGCATTGGAGATGGAAAGACTTTAGATCCTCCTAAGATATCAGGACCGCTCTCATCAATCCACTCAAAGGTGTACATTCTGCCATCATCAGTTCTGGAGTAATGCTCTAAACCTTTTTTCAACAAACGGGCAATAGATGACTTTGCCGAGCCGACTGGTCCGTGAAGAAGGAGAACCCTCTTTTCCGTTCCATACCCCAAAGCCGCAGACTTAAAAAAGTTCACAAGCTTCATGAGGTGGACATCGATTCCGAAAACGGCATCTTTACCACCACCTATAATGTCATCAAAGAAGTTATAGCGAGTAATATCTTTTTTGTACTCGGTGTAACCTTGTGTTCCAAATGTCGTGATCATGTCAAAGACACGCTGAAAACAATTTCGGGCCACCCTCGGGTCTTCTGAAACCATATCAAGGTATTCTTGAAAGCTTCCTTCCCAATGCAAGTGAGTAAAGTCAGAAACTTTGTAGTTATCGTTCATGAAGTTCTTTATATCAATTTTGCCCATTTTTCCCCCATCCTTAGAAGCGAAAGAGACTTATATTACATCTAAGTATACCCTTAAAGTTGCGCAAAATTAAAGTTTTGCACTACATTTGCCGCCTTTTTTAGACCGACCAAGACTGTCGGGGATAGAGAGGTCGTAGAAATCGCCTGTGTTGACAATAAGCTGTTATGAGCCTGAAAATAAAGATGTTAACTTTTCAAACAAACCTCCTAAGGACACGGCATGGGCTTAATATCCGCCGGTATGTGCGACATTGGTCAAAAAAGAAAGACCAACCAAGATTCTATTTATATGAATCCTGAAAAAAATATCTTCATAGTCGCTGATGGCATGGGTGGTCATAACGGTGGTGATATCGCTTCGGCTTTGGCCGTCAAAGTAATGCCAGAGCAACTCCTCAAAAATTTTGATAAAGAACCTATTAAAACCCTCATTAGTGCCTTGAAGAAGGCCAACCAAGCCATTAAGGACAAAGGTGAAGAAGACACGAACTTGGTGGGGATGGGTACAACAGTTGTTAGTTTTTATTTTAAAGACACCTCTCTCTATATCGCCAATGTCGGTGATTCTCGAGCATATTTAATTAACCGATCAAAACTTTATTTACTAACCAAAGACCACTCTTTGGTGCAAGAAAAGCTCAACATCGGCATTTATGATCGAGAGCAAGCTGCTGAAGACCCTCAAAAAAACGTACTTGTGCGTACTGTTGGTTTTGAGCCTGAGGTCGATGTTGATGTCTTTACCTATAAAGTCTCTAAAAACGATATCTTTTTGTGCTGCTCCGACGGGCTTCATGGGAAAGTATCTGACCCCGACATACTGTACATCGTCAATAAACATATACCGGATCCATCTACGGCCACTGCAGAAGCCGTTAATGCTGCGGTAAAAAACCTTGTCCAGCAGGCCAATGATAATGGCGGAAATGATAATATTTCAGTGATTCTCGTCGTCGCGAAATGACTCTTATATTAAGTTGCCAGTACAAATCCTGAGCTTTACAATAAAGTCCTCATTATAGGAAATGAAGCAATGAAAAAGGAGCTGCTCGTCAGTGGATCGTTATTTTACCATCATGATAGTTCCAGAACGCGACAAGGGCGTTCGATCCATACGCATGCCACGTATAGTTTTCCATGCGCTTACCTTCTTGTGCGTAGCAGTTATCGGTTTGCTTTCTATTCTCATTTTTGATTACTGGAAAATTCTTAAGCAAGTTCACGAAAACAAACACCTCACAATTGAAAACCGCCAACTCAAAGAACAGATTCAACTCAATCAAATGAAAATCAACGCTGTAACTGAAGATATTGAACGAATTCGCACTTTTGAAAATAAACTTCGCATTATTACGGGTCTTCAGGACACAGACCTCACTAAAAGTGCACGTGAATCTGTAGATCTTGAAAGTTTTGACTTGCGACAAAAACCTCCCTCAAACGAGAACAAAACAAAAGATGCGGAGCCAAAAGATCCGAGTTCACTGGTCAAACCACGACCTAACGACAATTCAAACATATCGCGCTCTAGCGCAAGTGTGCCAGGGACGCCCCTTTCTAAAGCGGCCTTGAGGAACCTTGACGATAATCAAGAATTTCAGAACCTCAAAGGTCTTTACGAAAAAAAGATTGCGACCACTTTTGGACTTCAGACGGGTTATACTTTCACAAAAGAATGGTCTGACCTAACCAAGCAAAGCTTTAATTTGGCCTCTCAGTTTGCCAAATTCGATTACCTTTTTAATACCGTCAAAAGGTACGTTGAAACACTTGAAGTTCGCATCCACGAACTTGATCAATACCTACTTGATAAAGAATCCTTTTTACGCTCAACTCCAACTCTTATGCCTGCACAAGGTTGGATCACAAGTTACTATGGCCCAAGAATGAGCCCAACTTCTGGTTATCTTCGAATGCATGAAGGTCTTGATATTGGGGCGGTCCCCGGTGTCCCTATCAGAGCACCGGCCGATGGGATTGTGACATTCTCTGGAGTCAAGCCAGGCTTTGGAAATTTTGTTCAAATCGATCATGGCTACGGCCTAGAAACCATTTATGCTCACGCTAAATCTCTTGTTGCCAATAAAGGTCAAAGAGTTACCCGTGGGGATAAACTGGCTACAGTTGGATCTACAGGTTACTCTACCGGACCTCATTTACACTACGAAGTTCGAGTCAACGGGACACCAGTCGATCCGCTCTACTTTATTCTCAATTAGCACTCTCAGATGGAGCTTCCCATGTTAAACACTTTTAAAACAATTTTTGGAACCAAGCACGACCGTGACATCAAGGCTTTACGCCCACTCGTCAAAACCATTAATGATCTTGAGCCAGCGATGCAAAAGATGAGTGATGACGAACTCAAAGCTCAAACTGATTCATTCAAAATACGCTTAACAGAAGGTGCATCTTTAGACGACCTTCTCCCCGAAGCATTTGCTACCGTAAGAGAAGCATCCCTCAGAGTTTTAGGGCTAAGACCTTTTGATGTCCAAATCATGGGAGGTATTGCTCTCTACCGTGGCATCATTGCTGAAATGAAAACAGGGGAAGGTAAAACACTCTGTGCAACACTTCCACTGTATCTTATTGGCCTAGAAGGAAAAGGTTCACACTTAGTAACAGTGAACGACTACCTCGCCCAAAGAGATGCAGAAGACATGGGTCAACTCTACAACTGGCTTGGAATTAGTGTCGGTTGTATTGTGGCAAATATGAGCGATGAAGACAGGAAGAAGGCCTATCAAGCCGACATTACTTATGGGACGAACAATGAGTTCGCGTTCGACTACTTAAGAGACAATATGAAGTTCTCTTTGGAAGATTATGTTCAGCGTAAGCACCATTACTGTATTGTCGATGAGGTGGACTCTATCTTGATTGATGAGGCCCGAACTCCCCTGCTCATTTCAGGTCCAAGTGAAGGACGAACAGACCTTTATCATACGGCCAACAAGGTTATTCCAGAGCTAGAAAAAGACAAGCACTTTACAGTGGATGAAAAATCTAGAAGTGCCATGCTCACAGATGAAGGTGTTGTGAAACTCCAAGAGATACTCAAAATTGAGAACCTCTATAATATGGAAAACTCAGAACTCTTGCATCACCTTAACCAGGCCCTCAAGGCGCATGCCATCTTCAAAGTAGACATAGACTACGTTATCAAGGAAGGGAAAGTCATTATCGTCGATGAATTTACAGGACGTCTCAAAGATGGCTCACGTTGGTCTGATGGTCTTCACCAATCTGTCGAGGCCAAAGAGGGCGTCGAAATCAAATCTGAAAACCAAACCCTCGCCTCAATTACCTTTCAAAACTACTTTAAGCTTTATAAAAAACTCGCAGGTATGACAGGGACAGCTGATACTGAAGCTGAAGAATTTAGCAAAATCTACAACCTAGATGTTATTGTAATCCCAACGAATGTTCCCATCCAAAGAATCGATCAGGCAGATGTCATCTATAAGAACAAAGTGGCAAAATATAAGGCCGTGTCAGAACTCATAGAAGAACTGAATAAAAAGGGTCAGCCTGTCTTAGTAGGAACAATCTCAATTGATAGCTCTGAGATTTTAAGTAAACACCTCACAAAAAATAATATCCCTCATGAAATATTGAACGCAAAACAGCACGAGCGTGAAGCTACGATCATTGCTAATGCTGGCCAAAAAGGAGCGGTAACAATCGCCACAAACATGGCCGGTAGAGGGACAGATATAAAGTTGACCGAAGAAACAAAACAATGTGGTGGTCTTTTTATACTCGGTACAGAAAGACATGAGTCACGACGTATTGATAACCAGCTAAGAGGTCGATCTGGACGCCAAGGTGACCCTGGTGCCTCTAAATTTTTTCTTTCGCTTGAAGATGACCTCATGAGAATTTTCGGATCCGATAAGATCAGTAAATTCATGAATTCTTTAGGAATGGAAGAAGATGAGCCGATTGAACATAAAATGATTTCAAATGCTATCGCTAAGGCACAAAAGAAAGTTGAAACACATAACTTTGAAATTCGAAAGCACCTTTTAAATTATGACAATGTCATGAATGATCAACGGCGTGTTATTTACCGCTTAAGAAAAGAAATATTGAACGACGACGGAAATATTGAGCTTGTTCAGCAGATGATTGAAGATGTCGCAAGTTTTCTTGTTATGTCTCATGAACCTGAGAGGAAAACCGCAATTGAGAACTGGCCTTGGGAAGAAATGAGAAATGGTTTTCAAACCACATTTCATACAGACTACGAAGTCACAGCAAAAGCATGTTTTGAAAAGTTCGATGGTTCACCAGAAGTCTATTTTGCAGAAAAGGCCAAAGAACTACTTGAGCAAAAATTTGCTTCTTATGAACAAGAACAAGTAAGAATGGCCTTAAGAGAGATACTCCTTTCTATTTTTGATCAACATTGGAAGGACCATCTTCTTTCGATGGATCATCTGAAAGAAGGCATCAATTTAAGGGCCTACGCGCAAAAAGATCCGCTTACTGAATATAAGCGAGAGTCCTTTACACTTTTTGAACAAATGCGTGAACAGGTTAAAAAGTCTATTGTGAAAAACGTCTTTAGTGTAAAATTATATACGAAAGAAGAGATCGAAGAATTGAAGCGTAGACAGCAAGAAATGCTTGAAGCACAACTTGAGGCCCATAAAAAAGCCCAAGCAACTAAAGAGCAGGCTCAATCTAAAGGACCCCTAAAGAGGGGAGAATCCAAAGTTGGCCGAAATGATCCTTGCCCTTGCGGTTCAGGTAAGAAGTTTAAACACTGCCACGGAGCTTAGTCGTCGAATATAACAAGGATGTCGTGTTATGAGTGAGAAAAAGAAAGACCTCACTCGCATTGAGGACTTATCTGAATTTCTCCATGAAGAAGATTCAGAGCTGGATAAAATTCTAGGAACTAAAGATCGACCAGGCCCAGAGGAATCTGAAGATCCAGAAGAACTCCCCTCTTTAGACGACCTCGAAGCCGAACAAGACCCACCTGAATTAGATGAAATGGAAGAATTCAAACAGGATGAACAAGACAACGACCCAACGAACCCTGGCCTTCGCACTGAAGAACTTGAAGATGAAGATGAAGACTCTTTAAATTTTGGTGACGATGAGAATGACTCTCAATGGGGATCTTCAGATGAAGTTGACTGGTCTACAAGTGAAGATGACTCTTGGGGAGATGAAGCTGGAGATACAGAAGATACATCTCAACCAGAAGAAAGCTGGCAGCAAACCAAAGATGAAACTCCATTCACAGAAGATGATTCTGATTCACTCCCCCCAGACGAGCAGCTCGATGAGGCTGAGATTGATTTAGAAGAAGAGCCTGAGCCTGAACCTGAACCTGAACCTGAACCTGAGCCAGGGCCTCCAAAACCACACGAAATAAAGACCAAACGTTCTCCACCAGAGAACTTTGAAGATGTTAAACAGTTTGCTCAGACAATGACCTACGGCCATGTAGGAGCCGGTGGGAACCCCCCTTTTTCTGTCATGCTTAAAAACATAAAATACAAAGAGGATGCAGAAGACATTTTGTCGCTTTTAACAGAGCACAACATTGTTGATGAGAAAAACTTAAGCAACTATCAACAGTCGATAGAAAACGGCGCTTTGCTCATTTCACAAATTAGCGAGTACTCTGCCATCTACCTCGCTCATCGACTGAGGCGCTTCGACCTGGATATCATGGTCGGCCTTGCCGATGAAATGCATCCTTCAAAATCCTATGAGTCAACTCACAAAGGTCTACTTTCTAAGCATAATCTACGGCAAAATAAGGTGGAGAATGTTTCTCTTAAGGAAGCTCCTGATGGTCCCGAGCAAATTAAAGTTTCAACAACTCCTGGACTGGAAGGTCATCGAGTGCATAAGTATCTTGGCATTATCACTGAGCACTCTCTGCTCACCGAATCTCATCTCGACCAGATTCAACATGAAGCTTTAAATCATGATGAGCTTCCACTCGAAAAAGAAATAAATGATGTACAAGAAAGACTAAAAGATCAATCAGAAGGAAAAGATAACGATGAGCTTGTAGAGAAGTATGCTATGAGCATTCAACACGTTTACGGAGAGCTCGTTGAGCGTCTTAAGTCTGGTGCCATTAAACTTAAGGCCAACGCGGTTGTCGGAATCTCTTTTCACCTCACCCCCTTAATTGACAAAAAAGATGGCCCTCTTGAGAACTCTTACAAAGTGACTTGTTCAGGTAATGCTGTCTGGGTAAGTGCGCAAGGAGATCCTGAATGACTGAGCATTATGACGTTGTCATCGTCGGTGGTGGAGTCGTTGGTGCAGGTGTTTTTAGAGATGCTGCATTACATGGACTTAAATGCTTACTCATAGACAAAAAAGATTTTAGCTCACAAACCTCGCAAAGTAGTTCAAAAATGCTTCATGGAGGGATTAGGTATCTCGAAACATTTGACTTTGATCTCGTTTATGAGGCCTTGCACGAGAAAAACTTTTGGCTTAAAACAACACCTCACCTCTGCCAAGAAAAATCATTTGTTTTGCCAGTTTACAACGACTCTCTACGCCCTCTTTTGATGCTTAAGGCCGGAATGTGGCTATACGATTTCTTGTCTGGTTTTAAAAATCATCCCCACAAAATGATTTCTAAGTCAGAGACAATCTCTCAATTTCCGCAATTAAGAGCACAAGGGCTAAAAGGCGCGGGAGTTTATTCAGATGCCATAGTCGATGACGCAAAGTTAACTCTTGAAGTCATCTATGATGCAAAACTCGAAAATGATTGCGAAGCTTTAAATTACCATGCAATGACCGACATTAAAGTTTCAAACGAGAGGCATACATTAGAAATAAAGGATGAGCTTACAGGAAAAACCAAAACTATAAGCTGTGATGATGTTGTCTTTGCCTTAGGTCCTTTTACTGACAAGGTTCTTATAAATATTCCAGAGCTTAAATGGAGACCCAAACTTCTTCCTTCTAAAGGAAGTCATATATGGATTGATCCCAAAAAGCTTAATATCAAATCCCCTTTAGTTATGACTCCAAAAGACGGTAGGGTTATATTTGTCATTCCTCAAAAAGATGCCGTTCTTGTTGGAACAACAGAGCTTGAAATCGAGGGTGATTTTTTTGATTTAAAAATCACACAATATGAGATTAACTATCTCCTTGAAAACTTAAATGAGTATTTTCCAAATGCTGAACTTACAGAGGAAGACATTTTCTCCAGCTATGCTGGTGTAAGACCCCTCATAAAAGATGAAGACAGCTCGGAACTAGGAAAAACCGCACGTTACCATAAATGTTATTGGCCTCGTTCAAATGTTCATGTTCTTATGGGGGGGAAGTACACAACTTTCAGGACTATGGCGCAAGACGTGGCCGAAAACTTGTGCGCGAAAAGAAGGATTTCATATTCAAAAGATCGAACAAAGTGGCCTATGCGCCAAAAATCAGTTCTATCTCCCTTTCAGGTTCATACAACTACCCGAAATCAACTAGAAGAAATTTTAATAAATGAATCTGCCAGAACTTTCGAAGACCTAGTCGTAAGAAGAATGGGTATACCAGGCAGAAAACATTGGCAAGATGATCAGGAATTTAACGAATTCTTCTTGAACAACTTAGAACTTATCAACCTCTATTTCCCAGTGACTCCTGAAGAAATTAAAAACTTCCAGTAAGCTTTAAAACCTATAAGAGATACCAAGTTGAATACGTGGCCCAGATAAAGATCGAGTAATTTCATCTCCATCTTCCAAGCTAAATGCTTCGCCTGAACTATAATAATCGAGCAATGCCCTGGCACCCCAACCATTCTTGATCCCATACTTACCGCCGATACCAAGAGACAAAAAATTATTAGATCCTTCAATGCTTTGATCTGCTTGACCAGAGCTAGAAGTTAAACTGCCTGAAACACTTCCTACCCCAAAGCTGCCACTTAAAAAACCTACGAGGTTTTGTGGACGTGTAGGGTGACCATAAAAGTGATAATTGGCGCCTCCACCAAACTCTGTCCAACTATTTTCAAGGACAAGATCATCTCCTGTTTGGGCAGAACGTGAATGAAAAAAGCCAAACAGTGAGAACTTCTTCAGAAAGTTTTCTGAATCATAGAAATATCTTTCGATGCCGAGGGAAAAAGCAACATGAGACTGTGAGACGTCTGTTGCATCATCTATTGAAGATTCAGAAGTCCCACTCAAAGAGTTTAAGTAAATAAGTCCAAAGGCCTCCCATCTTCTTTGGGCATAGGGAGTCGAAATATTTGAGCTTCCCATACTTGAGTTGCCGGAGAGCTCAAAACCTTCAAGCTCTTCTCTATCCGAATCTGTAATTTTAAAAGAACCATCAGGAACAGGCGTCATGACTCTCTGGGTAATTTCACCGTTAGGTCCCTGAGGAGCAACAGATATCGCTTGAGTTGGGTCTTCAGTCAACTTAAGAGGTGATGATATTTTTATATTCATAACCGTATTAGTACTCAATGCACTTGAATCAACAATTCTATAAATTGACCATACAGAACGCGAGGGCGAGGCCTTTACGACAACACCTCTTGCTACCACACCTTCAGTAAGAAAAAACTTGGCATGAGTTTCAACAACCAGTCCATCTTCCAACCCTCGGTTGGTCAAGATAGTTTTTTTAGTGTCTGAAGTTTCTAGAATTCGCAGTGTCAATTTTTCATCAATACTTAAAGCAGGTTGCTCTTGCTGTGCCCAGGCCCTCTCTAAAGAAAAGGAGGTGAGCATTAACGTAGTGATAAAAAATTTCGTGACAACTCTCATAAGCTATCCTTTAAAAATATAAGCTTAGCCCAACTGCTAAGCGTGTATCTTGAATATCAAAGCTGCTAAAAACAGGACTTTGTAAGTCATTTTCGTCAATTATACTTAAGTTCTTTGATTCGTAGGAAAGTAAAACATTAAATCCCATACCTACCTTAAAATTATCTCGATATGAGTCACCGGCCTTAAAGCGATACTTTGCTCCCAGCTGAAAAACTGGTAAGGAAAGAACTTGATAATCAAAAGTATCTTGTCCTTCCAAAACGCTAGTCCCACCAGTTGCTGAGCTTCGCCTAAGACCTAATCCACCATAAAAAGCGACATTACCAACCGTGAAAGGGTTATTATAAAAATAATAATTTATGGCCCCACCAAATCCACCTTCATTGAATCGACCATTAGTCTCAGGAGCAATTTCATAAAAATTAATTGCCGTATAGATTTCAGCTTCAATTGTCCATGCGGCCAGCATGTCCGACGCCTTTTTAAGAGCATATTCGTAAGAAGCTGATACAGAGTAATTCACATTTTGGAAGTTGGGATCATCTACATTTGTATGCTTTGCAAGACCTGTTGATGCTCGAATAATCACTTCGTGAGCTTGTGACTGGCCTTTTGCCTTCTCTTTTCTTCGAAGCTCCTCAGCGAGTCCACTTTTTACCATCACGTTTCGAAGTTCCTGATCATCAAAACTTGAAGACCATAGTGGACCATCTCTTTTAACTTTTGCTGCAATATGTGGTTTTATCTTAAGTCTCTCATCTTCTGGTTCTGTGACTTGATTATAAAGGCTACGCTTAACAAGGATATCTCCTACATAAGTCTTGTACTGCTTATCCATATCTCTTTGATAAAGTTCATTTAATCCATCTTTTTGAGAGTTAATTGCTCGAATAATGTTTTTTACATAGGAGCGAAAAACTTCTCGTCTATCATCATGACGAATTCTATTTGCATCAGAAACTTCATTGAGCTGGCTTACATATTCCACTTCAAATTCTTTTAATTTTTCTTCTAAAAAGTCGGGACTATTTTTTTGTGACCAAACATCGTATTGAGAGACCTCAATATCAAATGCATCATCATTTGGTTTCTCAAGCTCCAGCGCGCGCGAATCAAATTGATTGGAATTATCTGAGATAAGTGACTCTGGTGTACCTAGCATTCGTTCGATTAGGTCATCTTCAATTCTTTGACCAGATGAAAGGACAACTTTCTTTTGAAGAACTCGCTGACCTCTGAGTCCCTTGAGAGATTGGCTTTGTCTCAACAAAGAGACTTTATCCCCTGTCGTCACAGAATTGGCCCTATTTTGTTCATGCATGAACCAATAACTTTCTCGTGGCGTAGCTCTTACTAACTCAGCAAGGCCAATACTCTTAAGCTTAGGCCTATGTGCTGGGCCTGCAAGTCGTAGAATCTGGGCATAATCACCTACAACAAGACCTTCTAAGTGGCCGGAGTTTAAAATAACACTTTTTCCAGAGCTACTCACTCCGAGAACTCCAACTCGTTCCAAAGTCGCAGCGCTCAAGCCATTCGTACAGAATACGGCCCACATAAGGCAGGCCATGCAATATCTTATCGGCCAAGGAGTCGAATCGTGGATGATCTTCATGATCAAAATCACCTTCATGGTTTAAGAACAGATACTTAGAGTCTAACATGACGCCTGGACGAAGTGCATGATTTTCTATTCACACGACTTTTTTGCCTGACTATAAGACTCGGTAACTAAACAAGAGGATTTTTGCAATTGTCTGATATATATATTGAGCTCTAGGCTTGAATGATTCCTTCATATTCATTATAACAGTTAAGATTTCTTAAGTTTAAATAGCAGAGGTGACGCATGGCACGAAAGCCAAAGAAGCAAATTTTTAAATACGAATGCACAATGACTGGTGAAGTTTATAAAACAACTCGTAAAGCACCAAATCCTGACGATCTTATCAGTGTTGCAGCTTACTATGAAATGCACCCAGAAAAAGACGATCGACCTGAAGAAGTTGTTAAACAACTAGAGCTGCAGTAGCAAATTGGGAGTCCTCTAAAATGGAAAGTCATCTTGATATACGCAATACCATCATTATCGGCTCAGGGCCTGCTGGTTACACTGCTGCTTTATATGCTTCAAGAGCAGACCTCTCTCCATTACTAATAGAAGGACAAGAACCCGGCGGGCAACTGACAACAACAACGGACGTAGAGAATTTTCCAGGCTTCCCTGAAGGAGTTCTAGGTCCAGAGTTGATGTCACGTATGAAACAGCAAGCGGCAAGGTTTGGCACAGAGTACCTCACAACGACAGTTACCTCTGTCGATCTTAAAAAGCGTCCGTTTCATGTAAAATGTGAAAACGGCAAGGAGTTCTTAGCGAAGACTCTTATCATCTCAACTGGAGCCTCCGCAAAATATCTCGGGCTTCCTCACGAGGCAGAGCTAATAGGTCGTGGTGTCAGTGCATGTGCAACTTGTGACGGTTTTTTCTATAGAGATAAAATTGTTCATGTTGTTGGTGGTGGCGATACGGCCATGGAAGAGGCCAGCTTTCTTACAAAGTTTGCAAAAAAAGTATTCATCATTCATAGAAGAGAGAACTTAAGGGCCAGCAAAACGATGCAGCAACGTGCCTTTGATAACCCTAAGATCGAGTTTATTTGGAATACTGAAACAACCGAAATCCTCTTTGATGATTCTGGAGTAACGGGAATCAAAGTCAAGAATACACAGACAGGTGAAACCGAAGAAAGACAAACTGATGGCTTTTTCTTGGGAATTGGCCATAGCCCAAATACTGCTTTTCTAGGTGGGCAGATTGAAACAGATAATCACGGTTTTATTAAAACTAAGGCCCCGCATCCAGACACTAATGTTGAAGGCGTGTTTGCCTGTGGTGATGTTCAGGATTCATATTACCGTCAGGCCATTTCGGCTGCCGGAAGTGGCTGTATGGCAGCAATGCAAGCTGAAAAATTTATTGAATCTAATAAGCGCGATTCTTAAGAAGCTTCGGAAAGATCCTTACTTTTCGTAAGATCATTATCCCCTAGCCAATCATACCATTCGTCAGTTGATAAATTTAAACGTTCTCTCGCTTTTTGAGAATCCCCATTACACTCTGAAAGAGTTTTCTTGGCCATTTTTGCCCTGAAAATTTGAACAACTCGCGCCTGTTCCTTCTGATTTAATGGTCTTGGAAACTCATCGAGAACACTTCGAAAGCTTTTATATTGCCCCTGATGCTTATCAAATAATGGTGCAACTGTTTCAGGAAGATCGCTTATGATGTGTGAACCTTTGTAGGCCCATACACAGCGTTTTATCGCAAGTTCTAACTCCCTTACATTTCCGGGCCAATCATAAGCAAAGAAAGCGTTACTAACTTCCTCTGATAGTTTTTTTTGTATAAGTCCATTACCGTGACATTCTATATTTAAGAAAAGGCCAATAAGTAGATACAAGTCTCCATCACGTTCTTTCATGTTGGGAAGATGAATTTGTGCTTCATCGTTCCATATGATCATGGAGCGCATATCTGCAGTAAGATGGCCTTTTAACCAATTATGATCTTTTTGGGAAGTCAGGATTAGACGAATAGAATATTTTGAATCAAAAATTTCAATAAACTTTTCTTGCAGACTTTTAGAAAGGAGGTCTATGTTTTTTAAAACTAGAGTTCCTCCTGTGTAAAGTTCAAACTTTCCAACCTTACTTTGTGTTCCTATAAAAAAATCTCGGAGAGATATATTGTCTTTCCACTCGGCGATATCAACGACACCTAAAGGCATGCTTTGCTTTTGTCCTTCTTGATGAAGAATTTTGGCCAAAAGCTCTTTTCCGGTCCCAGGACCTCCAGAAATAAGAACAGGTCCAGATGTATTTTTATATCTTTGGATAAAAGCTCGCATCGATCGACTTGCATCAGATTCTCCAACTAGCACAAGATTACGCTCTTTTCTTCTAACTGATTCATAATCATGAAAGCTTTCACTATGTGTAATATTATCCTTAGACTGTCCAAACTTTTTGTAAAGAGTCGATAATATTAAACATACAACTTTTATGCTTTGAAGGTACTTAAGCTGCCTTTTTTTATCCAACGGACGTTTAAAATTTAAAAGTTCAATAACTCCAACGCAGTTTTGTTCGTGATTCAATACAGGAGCTACGATTCCATTTTTTTGATTAATCTCACCAATTTTTGAACTCATTGAATAGAATAAGTCATCCTCTAACTCCGTCATGCAAGTAAAAATAGTTGGTTTTCTTGAACGAATAATCTTTTGAAAAACAGTTCTTTCAACATCAAAGTTTCGTCTCCCAGCAACTTGAAAAGGAAAAATAGATTTAACCTGTTTTTTAACATTCACAACTTCAAAAAATCGAACGGCTTCACATCGAAAGAGTTTTTTTGTCTGTAACATCAGAGTCTCTAGAAAATCGCCTCTTTCATTAAATTCAGGTAAGTCAGAATAAAGACCGACCAAAACACTTAGCAAGTCGTCGGGGACAGGATCATCTAACTTAACTTCGTTAACCAAAAGTCCTGTAAGCTCTTTGCGAAGCCTTTTATGCTTGAAATGACTTACTAAGTTTTCTATAAACTCAGTGTCGTCTATATCCTTTTCATCCGCTAAACGCACACCATAAATAAAACGGTTACGTGTTTCTCGGTCTCTTGTGCCCCTTACAATACGACCAGTAAAATCATATTCTTTTTTTTGTAACGTGATTTTTAAAGAAATTGTTTTTTCAGGGTCGAGAATTTGGTCAGAAATAAACGCAAAACCTGACAGACTCAAGTTTAAAAGCGCATATTCTCCATGAAGTGGAGTGTTAGAGTCCCCTATAGACAACACATGCGTCAATTTGTCCTCATCAACAAAACTGAAGCGAAATGATCGAAAATGCTTGAGGCCGGCTAAACTAATTCTTCCCATAATGATCTACATATCGGTTTTTAAGGTATTGAGCTTTAAAGAAATCGATAGGTACACCGATAAATATAGAGTGAAAAGAACACTCGCAAACTTCAATTACTACCGCTCTTATCGCCTTCAGATTCAAGCTGATGATGATGTAAAAGTTCAGGTTATGTTAACTCATTCAGATCAAAACGGGGAACACGAAGCCTGCCTAACAGGAGCTTTCGAGCTCCTAGATATAAATTTTCATTACCTTACAATAAAATCAAATACTAAGCTTGAAAACACAGACAAGCTTTCGATTAAACTTTCAAGAAAAAGATTTCTAAATCAATGGGACGTATTTCTTGAAGGTCATGTCATGCATAGCTATTGCGAGAAGGACTCTAATGTCTATGCTATCTCAATCAAGGAAAATATAGAACTTCATTATTTTTTAAAAGAGTTTGTTAATCGCTTCTCACGAAATAGACTTAAAGATCAGCTCATCCTCTCTTCTGTTGGAAAAAAAGGTCAATCAAGAAGACAAGGGATCGAAACTTACTCCCTGGCATTTCAGTTCTCTAGACTATTCTATAAAACATCTCTAAAGCTAAATATTAAACAAGTTCTCATAGAGACTGCTAGGCTTATCTCCTGCGAAGATATAAATATTTGGTTAATCAATCCAGATCAGAATCAACTATATATAAAGCATACAACTAAGGGCTCGGTCGATGCTCCTATTGATATCAGGCATGCTCACCTTGGCAGCGTATTCTCTACACAGGAACCATTAAATATTTTAAACAACAACGGTCAACTTAAGCTTACTCATAGACAAATAAAAAACCTCATGGCCGCACCTTTATTTAACAAGGACCATTCCTGTATAGGGGTTATAGAGTTTCTCAACCAGTACGAAAAGAAAAGGTTTAGTATAGAACATGAATATATCATGCGGCTCTGTGCACAGTTTATTTCTAGCCTGTTCGAGATATTTAAACCACAATCAAAAAACTGCGAGATCAATGAGTTTAACGAATCATCTTATGCAAAGAAGTGTTACCTTGGTCATTCAAATGAGTCTCTTGTTAACAATCAGATGATATCAAAGTTTCGTTTTACTGACCAACATGTACACATCATGGGTGAGCCAGGGACAGGAAAGAGCTATCTAGCAAATCTTTTAACAGATACAGGACGTTATAGGAACTTGGACAAAATACTTGTTGATATAAAAAATGATGATGTTTTTGACCTTATTGGTCTCAACTGGAACCGTTCAGGAACCGTCATTATTGAAAACATAGACTATTTAAAAAAACACCATCAAATAGACTTATACGAACGCATTAAAAATGGTCAGCGGCGAGTGATCACAACATCTGAAAGAGATATCCAGGTTCTTTTTGAGAGTAAAGAATTTAACTCACGACTTTATCACCAAATATCGGGAGGCCTCATCCATCTTCCTCCCTTAAGAACGAGAAAAAATGATATCGTCGACATTGCTGTCGAAATATTACGAAAGGAGGGTCACGAAAGAGGGCTTACTGACCTTCGACTCTGTCGTGACTCTATGATCTATTTATCAGAGCACTCTTGGCCTGAAAATCTAAAAGAGCTATCTCAAAAAATCAAAAAGTCTTTAATGAAATCACCTGAACATATGATCTCTTTAGAAGAATCACCTCATGATACCGAAACCTATACAATACCAGAAGATGAGCTTGAACAGCTTGCCGACATATTCGTTGACCAGGCAGACAAGGTGCTATCAGGAAAGCAACTGGTAGAGAGCCTAGAGAAGGCAATCACTGAAAACAAAAAAGAGTATATTAAGAATGTGGCATAAGATAATCACAGTTTTATTTTTTTGTTTAAAAATTGCTCCTTCCTTAGGGATGAATATATCCCAAATGCAAACGAGCAACGATGATATTCGTGGAATGCTACTCACCCACAAAGGACAAATTACTCGATATATTAAAAATCAGGATTTTTTTTTAGAAACAGGACAATCCATAAAAACAGGTGACACCATCTCTACAAGAGAATCTTCAACAGCAGTTTTTGTTCTCAAATCAAATTCTATTCTCATTATAGGCCCAAAAACAACCTTCACTATTGGTCAACATGGGTCTGATCAACTTCAACATATTCATGTCCATAGCGGGTATCTAAAAATGCTTAAGCATCCTTCAAAAAGTGAGTACCTTGATGCAACAGTCTTTACGTTTGCTCATGATCCTCATATTTATCAAGCGCAGGCCTTTGAAGTAGAGCTAACACCCGAGCAAGAGAGTTTGGTACTCCTTAAAGGAAAGCTTAATAAAATCTCTCAATGATCACTTCTAAACATATGAAATAACAAAAATAAGCAATAAAAGTTGGTCCTACGTGTCGTAATTTTTTGACGAAGTGTTTGTATCATTGAAAAAATATAAAAGGTCATTTTCACGAATGAAAAGACCACGGTCTCAACCAAGGAAGGTAAAGGTGACCCTAGGCCCAGATAACCAATTCATCACACAAAAACAAAAAAAAGACAGGCGCAGAAAATACTTGAGAGACTCTTTGACTGAAGGGCTCTCTCAGCAACTATTTCAGTATCAAACACTTAAAGCTCGCCTCAACTCAAAGAATAAATCCCTTGAAGTGACTATTCTTCAAGACCTCCAACTTAAGAAAGGAAAAACACTAAACTCAGAATGGCTCTTTGAAATGGAGTCTTTAATAAACTGGCTTACCCAGCACCTTGAAGTTAAGTCTGTTCTTTTTAAATTTGATTCAGCAAAATCTCACTTTCCTTATGACCAATTCCAAGAAAAAGACCAATCAGCTATATGGCAATTTTATAAGAGGCTAAGAAAACTTATCGGTGACATTGTTAATCTACCTCAGGCCAGCGTTTTTAACGCAAAAGACGGACTCTCAGGACCATGGCTAGAGCTCTACCTTGCTTTTGACCAAAGAGTTTGTGGCCCAGGGGCACATTTTAAATGGGATCACCTCAAGTGGGGCCACTACCCGGCTGCAGGTTCTCTATCTCTTATTCATACTCAAGGGCTTTGCTCAAAAAGCTCATTTTGGATGCTTAACTGCAGTCAAATAAGTTCTCAAATGGCCTATGAATCTGGCATTGTCCATGAGCTCCTTTTTAACAATGAAGACGATCAAATTCTACTCAAGAAAAACTCACTTGTTTCATCTACCGCAAGGATTCAATTAAAAAAAGTTCTCCTCGAAAAGAAAAAGCATGAACTTAATAAAACTGAACTTCATGACTTGGCCTGTTTAAACGGAACACTTGAATCAGGGGACTGGCTGATTGCCATCGAATCTCATAACAAAGATCAGGCCGTAGAGTTTAAAAATCCACAACAAATAAAAATGGCATTATCAAAAAAAGAGAGTCTATAAAAATATCTTATAGAGTAGTCGAAGAGCAGCAAAAGCGAGAGCTACTTTATAGAGTAATCTAAAAAGATCCTCAGAGATTCTCCCCAAAAGGAGTGTTCCAAATCTCGTTCCAAGTACCGCCATCATACTCATAAGAATGATAATCAAAGCGTATTTTTCGTAAGGAAAAGCAAGACCTAAAAAAACAGGAATCTTTAAGAGATGAGTCCAAGTTTGGCTTATGGCCTTGGTTGCAATGATAGACTCTTTAGACAAATCTTCTCTAAAAAAGAATGGCGCAAGAAGTGGCCCAGTGGCGCCGATAAGTGGTGAAAGCATTCCTGCAAAAAAACCAAGAACAGCAAAACCAAAGACTCCCAATTTTATCTCTGGTATACGCTTAGGCTTAAACAAAACATAAAATATGACTACCGTGATAGGAATAAGAAAGAGTTCTTTTGAAGAGATATTTTTTAAAAAATAGTACGCAACTAATGAACCCAAGGGTGCCAACAAAAAAAAGGGAGTAAAAATATCCCAAACAATGGCCTTTCTAAGAAATATTGATCGAGAGGCATTTGAAATGAGTTGTACACATCCATGAATAGGTACGATTATCTGAACTTCCAATACGAAAGTCATGAGGGCCAAAAGAGTTACACCCCCGGCCATGCCAATAAGACCTGAAAGAGTGGCCGTAAAAAATGAAGCTAATGCCATTATAATGAGAAGATTCATAGTGACTAAGCTAATCGGCCTTTTAAAAGAAAGCAAATACTTATAACACCTTGAAAGGATTAAAGATTTCAAGCACTTAGGCATCACCTCTTGCTCGAAACGAGACTCTTCTATGTAAAAAGACCAACTCTCATTGCGGCGCATCTTCCTCTTTGATATACAAACTCCGCAAGCAAGGAATCCAGTAAACAAAGGATTGAGATTTCATCATGTTTAAGATGCTCTCATTAAGCCTATTCATCCTATTTTTTTGTGCAAACGTGTTTGCTCAAGAAAAAATCGTGGTCAAATCTGTCGAAAACAATTTCGAGTATCCTTTTTACGCAAAATCAAATTCTAACAAATCTTCTCCAAATGAAATGCGAATTCTCCACAGTGGCATCGCATCTCTTCAATTAAGATTACAAATGATCAGGCGCGCCCAGAGAAGTATCGAACTCGAATACTTTATCTTTCAAAATGATATGAGTGGACGAATCATTGTAACTGAACTTATCAAGAAGGCCCAACAAGGTGTCAAGGTCAGACTACTGATTGATAAATCGATCACTGTCATCCGTTTTGATGAATATTATGCAGCAGAGCTAATGAGACATAAAAATATACAGGTCTCTTATTATAATAGGGCTTTAGACCCCGCAACGGCTCAATACCGAAATCACAGAAAGCTACTCTCTATCGACAGAGAAGAGGCCCTTACAGGTGGTCGCAATATAGGTTTAGACTATTTTGACCTGGATCCAGATTACAACTTCTTCGACCGAGACATTTGGGTAAAAGGTCCAATCGTTAAGGCCATGGTAGACAGCTTTAATATTTTCTGGAAAAACTCAAGAACAAAGCTTGCAAAGCTTCCTTATGTTCCAGAATATAGCCGCCTTCATCGAAGTCATCAAAGAAGAAATACTCCTCGCTTAAGAGTCCATGAAAGACGAAAAAAAGAAGCTGCGGACTTCATGAAAGAGACTCCTGAAATGCAGAGGCTCAAGTTGAAAATTGCTAAAATAGCTAGACCATATTTGGAGAAGTCGAGTATTCACACTTGCCCTAACCTTACCTTTGTAAGTGATAGGCCAGGAGGAACAATTCTCAGGGGTCTTACTGATGACTATCTCACTGAAGATAGAATTCTAAATCAAGTTTTAAAAGAGCGTCTAAAAAATGCAAAAAAATCCGTCATCATGGAGTCTCCTTATTTCTTGGTCAATAAATCTTTTGATGAGACACTTAATCACCTTCTAGATAAAGGTATCGATGTCAAAGTACTCACAAACAGCTTGGGCTCAACCGACGCAATCTATGTTGCAACCAATTTTTATAGAAAAATCGAAAAATGGATAGATCGAGATCTCAAGACCTACGTATTCGATTCAAAATGGCATGCTGAAGAATCTGACGTTGTCATAAACCCACGCATTAAAAAAACTAGGTATGGAATTCATGCAAAGACTTTTATTATAGATGACGAAGACTTTACCATCGGAAGTTACAACATTGATAATCGAAGTGACTATTTCAATGCTGAAATGACTCTTTTTTGCGAAGGCTCGACTGAACTTGTGGAAGATTTAAAACAGAACGTTCAACTTCGAATAGATCATTCCTATCTTTTAATACGAGATGATGAGGCCATTGATAAAAACCTGATGGAAGCGGATCCTTATGCTGGCGCATCTGACTCAACGATCCGAATAATGAAAGGAATCACAATTCCAGCAAGCCTTTTAGAATTTATTATGTAAACAACGGAGATCTCGTGAAACTAGCAACACTTCTATGTCTTTTTATTTTTGGCCTATTTACGACTAAAGGACATGCCCTTGAGCATTTACTATGCCAGGACCAGTCAGAGGCTTCTTCATCGTATCTCAGCTTAACTCCTCACCCCACCTACGGCGTGCTGGGAGAACTCCGTTTTGAAGAACTCA
>Ga0136604_1000216_pt1 | contig 32171 bp, 24 predicted proteins | sample AntRauFillE10628_FD_104928 | JGI IMG/M metagenome (GOLD analysis project Ga0136604, IMG submission 104928) | Saline lake microbial communities from Rauer Islands, Antarctica - Metagenome Filla E10 #628 | ecosystem: Environmental > Aquatic > Non-marine Saline and Alkaline > Saline | place...
ACACTGTAATCAACAGTTTAGGAAAATGGTTTGATGATTACAATGAGCATGCCCCACATAAAGGACTAAAAATGTTGTCACCAAGACAATTTTTACGTAAAGTCAGCTAGAAAGAGTGGAGCTCTTTTAAGGGGCAACTCCAATTTTTTTTAAAAATATTTTTTGGTCGGGACGGGAGGATTTGAACCTCCGACCCCATGCACCCCATGCATGTGCGCTACCAGGCTGCGCTACGCCCCGACTGGCGGCAATTGTATCTGAACTACAACAGGAAAACCAGTATTTTAATCTAGCTCTTCCTCATTATCTAAAGTATCATTCAAGGTTTCTACTTCAGGGCCACCTTGGCAACCTTCTAAACGCGCCTTAAGTTTATGGCCTGGCTTAAAAGTTACTACACGTCGAGCACTAATGGCTACATCTTCTCCAGTTTTTGGATTTCGTCCTGGCCGTTGACTTTTGTTGCGTAACTCAAAATTTCCAAAGCCTGAGATTTTGATTGGCTCTCCTCGTTCTAGAGAATGCCTTAAGGTTTCAAAAACCTTATCTACTAAATCCTTAGCATCGCGTTTGTTAAATGCTACTTTATTAATAAGCGCTTCAGCCAACTCCGCTTTTGTTAACGCCATTCTTTAATCCCTCAGTTTGGCTTGAAATTCGATGGTTAATCCACTAATCAAGGTTTGCATCACAACTTCAACCTCGGTTTCTACCAGAGTGCGCGAAGCTTCTTGTAAAATCAAGCTTATTCCAAGGCTTTTTTGGCCAGGTGCAATATTGGCCCCTTGGTATACATCAAAGATCCAAGTATCTTGTAGTAAAGTTCCTACTTGATGACGAATAAAATTTAAAATCGCCTCAGCCGAGCAATTTTTGGATAGAGTTAAACTGAGATCGCGTCGAATCGCGGGAAAACGCGACGGCTTTTTAAAGCCCCATGAGGTTTTCTGGCTAAATAGCGCCAAATTAAATTCATAAACAAAAACTGGCCCTATTAAATTCAATTTTTTTAGCACCTCTGGGTGAACCGCGCCAATATGGCCCACCGTGCTTTCCCCATACATAACTTTGGCACTTTGCCCAGGGTGCAACGCTTGATGCCCTCCAGCAAGCCATGAAAGCTTAGACAGTGGCTGTCCACATACCGTTTGCCATAAGCGCTCAATATGTCCTTTCATATCATAAAAATCTATATTACGTGGCAAGTCATGCCAACTTTTTACATTTTGCTGACCAAACCCAACGCCACTTAGGACTTCAGTTTCGATTAAATCAGTCTCTATATAACGAAAGTGGCGACCGATTTCAAATAATAATCCCGAGCTTTGTTGCCGACTTTGATTGCGTTTTACAATTTCCAATAAACCAGGCCATAAATTGGTACGCATCGCCGCTAAATCTTGGGCAATGGGATTACTTAAGCTTAACATTTTCTCAGTTGGACATAAGATAGCTTGCACTGCCGGATCAACAAAACTAAAACTAATTACTTCTTGATAGCCTAAATCTGCTAGCGCAGTTTTAATCCGATAATTGGAAATATCGGTATTAGTAGTAGATGGTACGGCTAACTGAGCTTGAGGCAATATTGTGGGAATTTTAGCATAACCCTGTATTCGCGCAATTTCTTCAATTAAATCTACTTCATGGGTTAAATCAAAGCGATAACTGGGTGGCAATACTTCCCAAGTATTGGTCTTTTTTGCTGAATTAATTTGACAACCAAGGCGAGTTAAGCTTTCAACACTTGATTGAGCATTAAGCTTAATGCCTAATAGTTGCTCGACTCGCGAATGCCTTAATACTATTGCAGTTGGCTGCGCTACAACTTGGCTATGCTGAACAATAGGTCCAGCTGCACCACCACAGTGTTCTAAAATTAATTGCGTGGCGCGCGCTAGCGCTTTTGCAGCTAACTTTGGATCGACTCCTCGTTCATAGCGATAAGCAGAATCAGAATGTAAATGGTATTGTCTTGCCGTAGCTGCAATACACTGCGGCTCAAAGAAAGCACTTTCCAAAAATATATTGGCACACCCCTGGGTAACAGAACTGGCTTGTCCTCCCATGATCCCAGCTAGGGCTAAAGGCTTGGTTTGATCGGCAATAATTAATGTTTGTGCCGTTAAAGTCAAGGTTTGCCCATTAAGCAAGGTAATTAATTCCCCAGCTTGGGCAAAACGCACGACAATAGCCTTATCAATTGCTGCCAAGTCAAACGCATGCATTGGTTGTCCCAATTCTAGCATGACATAATTGGTGATATCGACAATGGGGTGTATACATCTCAACCCAGCACAATATAAGCGAATTTTTATCCAATCTGGCGTCTTAATATCCAGGTTAATATTTTCAATAATTTGTCCTAGATATTGTGGGCAAGCAGCAACCTCAACATCTAGGCTCAATTTGCTGGTAATACTGGATTTTGGGGTATAACTTTTAGGTACGGTTAGTTGATAACCAGTCAAAGCACTGAGTTCACGCGCCAAGCCCATAATACTGATACAATCACCGCGATTGGGGGTAAAATCAATTTCAATAATGCGATCGTCCAAGGTTAAGTGATCCCAGACGGCTCCCCCCACTGGTGCGTTGACATCAAATGCTAATACGTCCTCACCCTGCTCACTCAGGCCTAATGCCGCAGCTGAACATAATTGACCTTGCGATAACACCGTATTTAAGGTGAGCGCTTCAACCATTTCTCCTGCAACATGAATTGCAGGTAAGTGCGCACCAATTTTTGCCAACGCTACTTTATGATTTACCCCAATTGTCTCAGCATTGCTAACCACTTGCACATATTGTGCTTCACCTATTTCCAGTTGACATATTTTTAAGGTAGGAACCTTAGGATGTGCGCTAATACTTTTAATTTGTGCAATCACCACACCAGTAAAAGGCTCAGCTAATCTACCTACAATACCAGCTTCTAAACCAGCCATGGTTAATTGTTCACAGAGCTGCTCGGTCGTTTGCTTAGGATTAATCCATTCACGAAGCCATCGCTCACTACATTTCATATGGAAACCTTTTTATATGCTTTATACGCTGCTAAATTGCTGCAACATCCGTAAATCATTTTCATAAAATAAGCGCAAATCATCAACACCATATAGCAACATTGCAATGCGTTCCACCCCTAAACCAAAGGCCAGGCCAGTATATTGCTCAGGATCAATCCCACCATATTGCATCACTTTAGGGTGAACCATGCCGGCACCAAGTATTTCTAACCATCCCGTATCTTTACAGACTCGACAGCCCTGCCCTTGGCACACCACACAACTCATATCCACTTCTGCAGAAGGTTCGGTAAAAGGGAAATAAGAAGGGCGAAAACGAATCGCTAATCGGCTGCCAAATAAAGTTTTTAAAAAAGCTTCAATGATCCCTTTTAAATGGGCAAACGACAAATTTTTTGCAATCATTAAACCTTCAACTTGGTGAAACATTGGGGTATGCGTCATATCTGAATCGCAACGATATACCCTACCTGGTGCAATAATTTGCAACGGCGCGGTTAAACGTTCCATGGCTCGAATTTGCACGGGGGAAGTATGCGTACGTAATACCTGCCCATCAGCAAAATAAAAGGTATCATGCATCGCTCGTGCTGGATGGTAAGCAGGAATATTTAAAGCTTCAAAATTATAATATTCATTTTCTACTTCAGGGCCTTGTTCCACCACAAATCCCATCTTAATAAAAATTTGGGTTAACCGCTCCATGGTCTTGGTAATAGGATGTAGCCCACCTCCAAGGAAGGTACGACCTTGTAAAGTGATATCCAAGGTTTCATTGGCCATCGTAGCCGCTAATTGCTCAGCTTCTAATTCCGCTTTACGCGCCGTTAACCAAACTTGAACTTGCTGCTTGGCTTCATTAATGGCTTGTCCCTGGGCTTTACGTTGTTCCGGCGGTAATTGCCCTAAGGTTTTTAACAATAAGGTAATACGTCCCTTTTTTCCTAATAGAGCCACTCGGGTTTGTTCTAAGACTTTGACATCAGAAGCGGCAGTAATTAATGTTTGTGCCTCACTTAAAATATTTGCCACATGCATGTATTATTCCCACCATAAAAAAGGGGAAGTTGCATTGCTTCCCCTCTCTTGTTGTGTTGGCATTGCTCAATTTAAGCTATGGATTAAGCGCTAATTTGGCTTTTTCCAATACTACTGCAAACCCTTTTTTATCATAAACCGCAAGTTCAGCTAACATTTTTCGATCAATTTCAATGCTGGCTTTTTTTAATCCTGCAATAAATCGGCTATAAGAAAGCCCTAATTCTCTAGCAGCTGCATTAATACGCAATATCCACAATGCACGAAACTGACGTTTCTTTTGTTTTCTATCTCGATAAGCATATTGACCGGCACGATATACCGCCTGCCTTGCAACTTTATACGTTCGGCTACGCGCGCCATAATAACCGCGTGCTGCTTTTAATACTTTCTTGTGGCGACGGTGTGCACACACCCCACGTTTAACTCTTGCCATCTTAAACTACTCCTCACTGGACAAATTTAGCTATTACCATAGGGCATCATGCCATGGACTGTTTTAGCGTCCATAGGTGCCATGACCCCATTTGCACGTTGGTGTCGCACCTTCTTGCAAGATTTTTTGGTTTTAATATGATTACGAAAGGCACGTCGAAAACGTACTTTACCGCTGCCCGTGATTTTGAAGCGTTTAGTGGCTCCGCGATTACTCTTTAGCTTATAAGATTTAGTCTTAAGTTTTTTACTCATTAATGACTCCGCATTGGTTTTTTAGGCTAACTTTTTTTTGATTTTGGGGAAATCACCATCACCATTTGCTTACCTTCGAGTTTGGGCATCATATCGACCACACCTTTACCTTCAACGTCAGCAACAATACGAGTTAAATGCCGCATTCCTAACTCTTGATGAGCCAGTTCACGACCTCTAAACCGAATAGTGACTTTTACTTTATCCCCTTGTTCTAAGAAGCTCATAAGGTTGCGCAGTTTTACCTTATAATCCCCTTCATCAGTTACTGGACGTAATTTAATTTCTTTTAACTTGGGCGCTCTTTGCTTTTTCTTAACTTTTCTAGAATCAAAGATGAATTTCCCATAATCCATAACCCGCACGACGGGTGGGATGGCATGAGGCGAGACTTCAACCAAATCTAACCCCATTTGCTGGGCCAATTGAAGGGCTCGTTGCGCACTCATTATTCCTTTTTCAGATCCCTCCTCCCCAAGTAAACTTTGGTCCATCTTTACTTCGGGATCCACTAATCGTACCTTAGGTGAATTAATGGCCTGATTGACTCTTACTCGCTGCTTTTTCGCGCTAATTGTTTATTCCTCCACTTTCATGTCACTGGCAGCGCCCCCTCTTCCTTAAGTTTGTCAATAAACTCACTTAATGAAAGACCGCTTAACTCTGCCCCTTCCCTTGTACGAAGCGCAAGGGTTTGGGTCTTTACTTCCTTATCTCCTACGATAGCCAGATAAGGGACACGCTGTATAGTATGCTCGCGAATTTTAAACCCAATTTTTTCGTTTCTCAAGTCAGTGATAACCCTAATATGCTGTTGTTGCAAACTTTTTTCAATTTGCTGCACATATTGGACTTGATCATCAGTAATATTGAGTAATGCAACTTGCACTGGAGCCAACCAAGTGGGATAAGAACCCGCATATTCTTCAGTTAAAATACCAATAAACCGTTCAATTGAACCTAAAATGGCCCGATGTAACATAACTGGTACAAGTTTTTCGCCTGACTCACTGATATAAGTTGCATCTAATCGATCTGGCATTGAAAAATCGACTTGCATAGTACCACATTGCCAAACCCGCCCAATACAGTCTTTAAGGGAAAATTCTATTTTAGGTCCATAAAATGCGCCTTCACCTGGACAAAGAAGCCATTCAAGTTGTTTTTTATCCAATGCATCGGCTAACGCTTGTTCAGCTTTATCCCAACTGGCTGTATTACCAACGCGCTGCTCAGGACGAGTGGAAAGTTTAATCAAAATATCCTTAAAGCCAAAATCTTGATAAACCTTAAAAATTAAATCAATAAAATTAAGGACTTCACTTTCAATTTGTGCTTCAGTACAAAAAATATGTGCATCATCTTGAACAAAATTTCTAACCCGCATTAAGCCATGCAAAGCACCTGAGGGCTCATTACGATGACAAGAGCCAAATTCTGCTAAGCGCAACGGTAGATCTCTATAACTTTTAATGCCCTGATTATAAATTTGTACATGGCACGGACAATTCATTGGTTTAATTGCATATACCCGTTCTTCAGCACTAAGATTAAACATTTCATTAGCAAAAAGTTCCCAGTGACCCGATTTTTCCCATAAGCTGCGATCGACAAGTTGTGGGGTATTAATTTCATGATAACCATGTTGAACCAGTAACCGACGAATATATTGTTGAATGATTTGATATATTGTCCACCCTTTAGCATGCCAAAATACCATGCCTGGCGCTTCTTCTTGCATATGAAACAAATCAAACTTTTTGGCCAATTTACGATGGTCGCGTTTTTCTGCTTCAGCTAAACGATGTAAATAAGCAGTTAACTCTTTTTTGTTATGCCATGCGGTACCATAAACGCGTTGCAACATCGTATTATTTGAATCGCCCCGCCAATAGGCCCCGGCGACTTTCATTAATTTAAACGCTTTGATTTTTCCAGTACTAGGAACATGTGGGCCCCGACATAAATCAATAAAATCGCCTTGCTGATAAAAACTTAACGCTTGTGTTTCTGGAATACCTTGAATAATTTCCACTTTATATTGCTCGCCCATCTGGGCAAATAAATCTATAGCAGCTTCACGCGACAATAATTTACGATTTACCGGTAAATCTTGTTGGATTAATTCCTGCATTTTTTTTTCAAAAAGCACTAAATCTTCGGGGGTAAAAGCCCGCTCAAAAGCAAAGTCATAATAAAAACCATCTTCAATGACCGGTCCAATTGTAACTTGGGCTTTAGGATAGATAGCTTGCACGGCTTGCGCCAATAAATGCGCACATGAGTGACGCAAAATCTCTAAGCCTTCTGGCTCTTTATCCGTCACAATGGCCACCGCCGCATCTTCTTCAACCAGATAACTGGTATCAGTTAACTCACCTTGCACTTTACCCCCAAGCGCAGCTTTGGCAAGCCCAGTACCAATACTGGCTGCAATCTCTTGGATCGTGACCGGGTTAGCAAACGATTTTTGATTACCATCAGGTAAGGTTATAATTGGCATGGACTTTCCTACTTTAGCGACTAGCATCAGCCAAACAGAATACGAAAAAATGAAGCATAACAAAAGGCTTAAGCCTTACTTTGTACTAAATTACCTCTCCCCCAGAGAACATCGCTTCCATCTTTAACCAAATATCTGCTTTATTGCTTAGCAAAGCCTATTTTTGCTCAATTTTAAGATTCAGGGTTCATACCCTATAAAATGGCGGATTAACCCTGCTGGTTAATTTGTGACCATAGCCCTATAGACTCACTTACCTCAATCCAACCTTAAGGCAAAATTTAAGGCTGAAAGATGACTTATGTTATTTGGGGTAAATTTAACATAATCTTGCACTAAGCGCCACCAATCCTAAGAAAAGTAAAGATTGGTGGCAAAATCAGCAATAACGCATTGAGCTAAACAATGCTTGATTTAAGTGCATAGCACTGCATAAAACAATAAATTATTGACTAAGCATTCCACTCAAAATTTTTAAATGCCTCATCAACTGGCAATTCGGCCAAATGATTCACATAATTACTCATAGTTTTAGTGCTCACCGCTAAAATAATGGCTAACATATGGCTCTGCTCATATCCTTGTGCTAGAAAATCCTGAATTACATGTGGCGCTGGCCGTCCACGTTGAGCAACCAATGCCTTGGTAAAAGTAGATAATGCATTAAGTTTTTGATCAGGAATTTCTTGGTTTTTACGAATAGCTTCTAAAATTTCTGCTGGGACTTTAGACTTGTTATGCGCGATAGTACTATGCGCTGCCATACAATAATTACAGGTATTTTCTAAACTAATCGATAAATATACAATTTCTTGTTCAACTGCGGTTAAACTAGAGATTTCTCTAAATTTAGCATCCCCTAAAAAATAGGTTTCAAGTAACCCAGGAGAATTTGCCATCATTGCAAAAATATTAGGAATAAAGCCCATTTTAGCTTTAGTGCTCGTTAATAATTTTTTCGCCTCAAGATTATCTGTGCTCTCATCAAGCAATGGCAAAGATATTATTTTTTCCATAGTTCATTCCTTAGTTAACGTATTTAATTGCTTTATTTTGGTAAAAGCATATCTCGTTGAACTTTAAGAATAGTCGTAATTATAATAATTCTCTGCAGCTGTTTATACAAAAATCTTTAAGCACTTATCCGTATAATTTAACATTTAACTAGCTTAAATTTTAATGTCTAATTTAATTCACGTTGCAACAAAGATTAAACTGCAAAGAATTAGTAAGCATACTTATACTGGAAACTTAATTTTAACCTAGCTTAACTTACTAGCCATGGATACCATCCCAAACCTTTGGTGGTTGAGAAGTAGAATATACCGTCTGAGCACTAACCAAATGAATTCGATTTTTTTCAAGTATCTTTTGGCGGGCCTTATCAAAAAATTGCTTTGCATCAAGCTCTTGCTGCTCACCAAAAATTGATAATAGATTAGTTTGACGCTGTGGCTGGACTGCACTAAAAGCACAAGTTTGCTCTGTTTGATAAGCAGTATTAAAATTTTTATTGTGGTTCATTTCTACCTCGCACAGAGTATTTAATTGATTATAAAATAACTTTAAATCTACTATAAATGTATTTTTAACTGATAAGTGGTTAAATTCACAGATAAGTGAAATAAATTTAACTCGGGATTGATTAGTATCAAAGCTAAACTATCAATAAATTATGGGCGCGGCATTAGCATATTCAATAAATCAGCAGGTTCATTTTCTGTATTAGCTGGCGCAGCCAGTCTTTGGTAATCAACCAAAATTGGCGCACCAAACGCTGTCGGTGATGATATATTTTGGGCCGCAACCGCTTTAACTGCAATAGTTGGTTGACAAGATTGCATATTATCTAAACATTCATGCATAATATCGGAATAATTTGGCACTATTTCTGAAAATTCATCGAATTCAGCATGCAGTTGCTGAGTGATTTTAGGTTTAATGGCTTGTATAAACTCTTGTGGCATACCTTGTTCTGGCGTCCAAGTGGCAGCAATTTTTTGTTGCTGCGCTGCACTTAATTCAGTAAAAGCTTGATTGATTAAGCTAAACATTTTATAACTAATGGTAGTAACTGTAACATAAGGCAGCACCACCAAATCATGACGAGCCTCTAAGGCTGAAATTAATTTATTAAATGCTCCTGCCAGACAAATAGGTGAATCACGACCTCCGCTATCAACGCCTTTGTCGGTTAAATTTCCACCACGCTGAATTTCAAATAAGTAGTGCATAAAAGCACGTTGGCGCACTATTATTTGCTGATGATTTAATAGCGGCTCATCTTTTAACGCCTGCACATCATTGATTCCGCACCAAACTATAGCTAATGCATCCGGTAAAGCAATGGCTGAAACAGCATCGATATAATGACTCTTGACTAAGTATAATACTGCTCGTTGCGCGACTAGCGCAGTGGCATCCCCATTAAGCGCTAGACGCTGGATCCAGTTAATGCATGCTTGGCGTTGCTTAACTAAATCATAAGATATATAGCGTTTTTTTAATGCCACTATGGCTTGCGAGGCAAAATTATGTACTACCGTTGCATGGGTACTTTCTCGATCATTAAAAGTAATCTCAGATCCCGGTAAATTGATTACCGGTGCCCCTCGTATGCGTAAAGCTGTAACAATAGCTTCTTGCTCTCCAGTTAAAGCTAAAAACATAGGAGAGTGTCCATCATAATTAGGCACAATAATATTGGCACCGGCTTCAATTAAAGTCTCAACACTTACTAGATGGCCATAAAGCACCGCAATATGTAATGGGGTATCCCCCATATAATTATTCACCTGTAAGTTTGCACCCGCATCAATTAAAACCTGAATTGAATCAAAATATCCACTTGCAGCGGACAGATGCAATGCAGTATCACCATTATTGTTGGCCGCGTTGAGATCCGAGCCATGACCAATCAAAACTTCAATCGCTGCTAAATGCCCATTTTCACAGGCAACATGGAGCGGCGTATTGCCTTCTTTATTTTTAGCAAGCAGTTCAGTACCAGCGCCCATTAACCTGTCAATCGCTAGTACATGCCCATTTTCTGCAGCAAAGTGTAATGCAGTGTCCCCATATCGACTGACTGTATATAAATTAGCATTGGCCGCTAATAATAAATTCATTGCCTGTACATAGCCGTAAGCAGCGGAAAAGTGCAGCGCCGTGGTACCTTTTAAATTAGCCTTTTCAATATTGGCCCCCAGATTAATTAATGTCTCAAGCACTATGACTTTATTATTGACTGTAGCAAAATGAAGTGGCGTATGACCGGTTAAATTAGCTTTATTTATCGCAGCTCCGGCATCAATTAACTCATTGACAATACTTTGGGTTCCATTTAATGCCGCAAAGTGTAGTGCGGTATAGCCATTAGGACATTGTGCATCTACGATAACGTTAGCATTAATGAGCAACTTGGTTACTTCAAGCGCCCCATTTTCTACTGCGCAATGTAAAGCGGTATGTCCAAATTCATTTAACACGTTTACTTTAGCGCTAGCCGCCAATAATAATTTAACTACTTCTTGATTAGCGCTTTCTGCTGCATGATGCAGCGCGGTAAAACCAAAATTATTAACAGCTTCAATATCAGCTTTTGCATTAAGCAAAGCATTTACAATACTAGCATGTCCATTGGCAGCAGCAATATGCAATGAGGTGTAACCAAATCTATTCTTTGCATGAACTTGCGCATTTGCATTAAGTAATAAATGAAGCGCATCAAGATGACCATGTTCAGCCGCACTATATAAAGGTGAGTCACCAAATCTATTGATTGCATTAACATTAGCTTTGGCTTTTAATAATAATTCAATCATTTCTAGCTTGTTTTTTTCTGCTGCAATATGCAATAAACTGCTATCGTATAATTGAATTAACCGGGTATCATTTTCGTCCATAGCTAAAATATAGGCCTCCTTAACGAATGCTTGGCTTTATTCACAGTCATCACCTTGGTGATTTTTATTATTGTTTATAATTTTGCTTAAATTTATTATTGGTATAAAAACTTAAGTTAACTGAAATAAAATTGGCTAGTTACCATTTAAGGTTAATTTAATATTTAAAATACAGCCAATTTAAATATCTTTTGACTCATACAAACTAAGCGCTGATTTTTTTTCCACTTTAACCCCTTATCTAAGATTAATTACTATTAAAGCAAACTGCTCTACTTCAATGTCACCATCTTGTCCTGTTGTTAGACATAACTGACTTATCCATAAAAATTATGAGTTAATTACACATTGGCTCCCTAGCACATTTTTTTCATATTTAATTTCATAATAATATATACAAAGAATCACTAAAAAATGCTTATTCTATTTATTACTTAAAATTAAATATATTTTTTAAGCCTAGCTACTTGCTTGCAACCATTACCTAAAAAATTAGCTTAAAATTTTAGCAGATAGTGGTTGTTGGCTAGATCTAATTTAAAGAGAAATAAGTTAAAAGCATTACCCTATATAAAAGTATTTTTTATTTACAACAACGTTTAACAAGAGTAACTTTAAACTTATTTTGTGCAGTTCATGGTTATGGTAACTCCAAATGTTATTCAAACGTGTATTGCTGTTTGAAACAAGTAAACTTCACACTAAACAATCTAGCATTGTTCTTTACAAAACCAGGCGTTTGCAAAATATTTAACTATGTCATAAAACCACGTTTTTTTAACGTAGATAAATATTGCAGATTGCATATGATTTTATTTTACTTTAATGTATTAATGCTGCATTAAAGAGGGTTTTATGCCTTTTTGAGGCCTAAGCGGTTAATTAGCTTAAGCAGCATAGTTAAAACTAATATAATAACTATTTTATGTGGAGATTTAATAATGAAAGCATTAATAAAAAATGATTTAAAGAAAATTTCTGGTGGAGTTGCAATGATGCAAATTCATGGTGGCCAAACTACCTTTACCACTACTGGCTCCAGTGTAAATTACCAAGCAAGCAACATTAATGGAATTAAAAATAATATGATTTTATATAATGATCATGTGACCGATTTAAATGATAATACTATTTTTGAAGGCACTAAAGGCAGCTTCTGTCATACTGGTAATGCTTATAAGGTTTCACCTGTTACCAACGGGGCTCAAGTTACTTATGTAGGCCAATGTTAAGTACTGAGTTTATTTGCCAGGGATGGCAATATTTGTAGCAATTACTGATTTGATATCCTCATTAGGCGAGTAATCCTATTGCTAGGCCACTAATTTCTCACGATTTAGTGGTGGGTTTTGCTTCTTAGAAATTGCCAACGCATCTGCTTTATAGGCTAATACAGCATGCCCTAGTTAATATATTTTTCGTTGCATTGATATTGGAGTTCTCACTATGCTATCCGATGCACACATGTATTGCGCTAAAATCTATCCTTCATATTAAATACACGCCTAAATATTCAAAAGCAAACAACACCCCAGTAATAGGAATTACGAGATGAGTGCTTTATATCACCGCCATAAATGATGCTGTCTTACGGCATAAGGATTAAATTTTATGGCCTGAATACTTTGGAATCTCTTTGCGGAACCAAATTTACCAATTCAGTATTATCATTTATATTCGTATTTTGATTTGCAATAATTGCTTCTATATTTGGAAAATTGGCCAACTGCAAGTCTTGTAACTCAACTATATTGATTTGCATTGCCTGTTCATAATTCGATGCCAGATGACGAAAAGCATAAAATTCATTATGCAATTGTCTAGGAATAATATTTTTTAATAATTTAAGAAATGACTTAGGGATCTTTTGTTGTGAGTGCCAAGCTGTTGCAATTTCGGTTTGTTGTTCTGGAGTATATTGATGGAACACTTGACTAACTAAATCTGCCATTTTAACACCGATAGTTGTGGCATTAATTGAAAAATCGGTGATATCGCGATGTCGCCCTGCTAGTACTGAAATAATTTTATTGAAACTTCCCGCAAAATCGATAGGCTTTTCTTCTATTATATTGCTTCTTTGAACCTCGAGCTCATCTGCGCGTTGCAATTCAAATAAATAAGGGAGCAAGCTGCTTTGACGCGCTTTAAGTTGCGCAGAATTTAAATGTATCGTTTGGCCCAACGCAGCACTATCATTTAATCCACACCATACCAAGGCAAGCGCTTGCTGTAAAGTAATGCCACAATGATTATGACGATCTGACATTTTACTGATCCTAGCTACGTAACGTTTAGCCAAAATTGCTTGCTGCTCATTAGTAGTTAATTGATTTAACCAATTATTTAATGTTTGCAGTATTTTTTCTAAATCAAAAGCACTATAGCGCGCGTTTAAGGCCAATACAGATTGAGAAACACAAGGATGAATTACAGTTGTCGACGGTGAGATGCTGGCTCTCCGGGGCCGTTGTGCAGCAGATTGCAATAGACTTACTATCGCAGTATTGCCTACTTCCATAGCAAGCTTTAGTGGATCTTGTTGTTGTTCATTACTTTGTTCAATATTGGCACCATATATAATTAAACTGTTTACAATAACAAATTTTTGGTGCTGGATCGCAACATGCAATGGAGTATTACCCAATTTATTTTTAGCATCAAGGTTAGCTCCTGCTTTTATCAATAGCTTAAGCATTGTTATATTTCCCAGTACTGCAAAATGGAGCGGTGTATTTCCCTCGTTATTAGTTGGGTTAATATTAACTTTACTTTCTATCAAAGCCTGAATCACTGGAATGTAACAATGAGCTGCTGCAAGGTGCAATGGCGTATGCTGCCTACTATCGAGCGCTTCACGATTTGCATTCGCTTTAATTAATGCTTTAACAATTTCTATTCTACCCTCTTGCGCAGCCAAATGTAGTGGTGTTTCCTTAGCATTATTTCTGACGTCAATATTAGCTTGTACACAAAGTAAGCGTTGCAAGCATAATAAATTACCAAATTCTGCTGCAAAATGTAGCGGAGTATTTCCCTCATGGTCTGTTACATGAATATTGGCCTTGGCTAATAATAAGCTTTGCATACTTATTAATTCTCCATTAATGGCAGCACGGTGTAATATCGTAACATGCTCATAATTTGCCGCTTCAAGATCTACGCCACCTTTGGTTAAAGCCTGGATAGCTTTCACTTGACCATTCATTGCTGCCAATTCTAATGGTGAATACCCTGCATTATTTTGCAAGCCAAGCTTGGCCTTAACCGCCACTAAAATATTAATAATTTCTAGCTGACCATATGCTGCAGCAATATGCAATGGAGTATTGCCTAAACTGTCTGTTATATTTATATTAGTTGCTCGATAATTTAAGGCACTTATTATTACCGCTATATCTGATTTAGCTGCAGCGATATGCAATTTAGTAAATTGATGATTTTCTTCATTATTCATTCCTCTAAGTCCAAAAGCTAAAACATCTAAATTATTGGTTTTAGATGAGGCTTGAGATGAGATTTGTGCGTAATTTAACCATGATACTTCTCTATGATTAATCAAATCAGAATTCGGGAAATTTATTAACATTTTTATTACTTGCACTTCGCTAGATAAAGGAACTTTATCTAGCGGCGTCTCACCTTTTAGATTCATCGCTTGTACATTACCCCCTGCCCGTAACAACGCATAGATAATATCAATTTGGCTTTTACCTACTGTCATATGCAATAAAAAATCACCATTATTATCCGTGGTATAAACATATGTATTCGCATTAAGTATTGCTATATGCAAGGGCGTATCACCATCACAATTAATGGCGTGAATATTTGCACGTGAATGGATTAATGCATTAACGAGATTAAGCTGGCCATTGCTTGCGGCAATATGTAATGAACTATTTCCTTGATTATCTTTATGATTGACTGCTGCTCCTTGTGCAATTAACCATTGTGTTGAGGAAATCTGATGATTGTGAATCGCCCAAAATAAAGGGGTACAAAGCGCTTTATCTAAAGCATGAATATCTCCCCCTGCTTCAAACAATATTTTAATTAATGCAATATTTCCCGTCGCAGCTGCAATATGTAATGGGCTAACACCTAGCGTATTTACCTCATTAACCAATGCGCCAGCCTCAAGTAACGACAGTACTGCAGATAACTGTTCACTAGCAACTGCATTATGCAACGGCGTATAGCCCAGGTTATCTTTGATATGTATATCGGCCTTGGCGTCAATTAAATACTGTATAATTTTAGGTGTTGCCTTATGTATTGGTGCAGCCCCTAAACAGTTAACAATATTGGGATTTTCATTTGCTTCAATTAATCTCTTAACAATTCGATAGCGTCCATTTTTTGCAGCATAATGTAAAGCGGTATTTCCAAAGCTATCAGTGAGTTCAAGCTTAGCCCCAGCTGCAATTAAGCAATTGACAAAAAATAATAATCCTTTTTCAGCAGCCATATGTAAAGCTGTCGTTTGATGGCTATTAATTGCATTAACATTAGCGCCTGAGTTCAATAGCAAGTTAAGTGCTACATAATTTTCAAGTTGAACGGCATAATGTAATAAAGTGGTAGTTTGATATTCATCTTTTATTGCTATATTAGCTGCAGAACCCAACAAAGCTTGTATGGCTAATATTTTTATTTGTTGCGAATTTGAAGTTAAGGCAAATATGATTTGTTGTTGATCATTGCCCGCCGCGTTATCTAGTGCCGAGGCATTATGGCAATTTCTTACCTTTAAATCCGCACCCGCATCAATCAACAACTGAATGGCTCCTAATTGATGATTTTTGCCAGCATAATGCAACGGGGTATTTCCCTGATGATCTACCATATCTAAATTAGTATTGGCAGCTATAATAAATTGTATCACTTCGATATCATTAAGCTCGACTGCCTGATGCAAAACTGTTTTACCTTGATGGTTTTGCCAATGCATCAATGGGTTAAATCGCAAACTAATTTTTATTAACCATTTTATAGATTTATTCACACCAAGGTTTAAACCAGCCGTGGCAATATGCCTTATTAAAAAATTAACTATATACCCTAAAGGAAATTGTACCCATAACTTAAAAGTCAACCCAATGAGTCTAAACTCTCGATTTTTCCAAACATTAAATTGATTGTTTAATCTAATGGAAAATTGTTGTAACTGTTTAGTCAGGGTTTGATAAAACGACACGCTAGGCTCCAATAATACATTAACTTAACTTAAGGAAAAGTTAATTACTTAAATTATTTTAATTAAACGCTAAGATTCTAACAAATTTATTACTAAAGCGCATTGCATTTATCTATATATAATAAGTGCATAAACACATTTATTTAAAAAAATTTATTTGCAATCCATCACTTGACGTTAATTGATAATTGACCTAAATATCAAACAATAAATTTTAATCAATAACCCCCCTAATACTTTTATTGCCAATATAACGCTATAGCAGACAAGCATTTATCGATGAAGTAAGCCCATTAATGCTAATATCATAAGTGATGTTCCCTAACGTTGCTTATCATGATAATTAATTTAGCGGGTAATAATTAGCTAATCACTGCAATTTTGAAACAAAGCTCTAATATAAGAATTGCGGTTAACAGTTAAAGTAATTTGTCAATAACTATAAACAAATAGTTATAAACTATGTTTTTGTCTTACCCCAATTAACTCTATCATTAGTGACATTAACCTGTAATGGGTGCCTTAGTGCCAAAGTACTTTAATTAATTAGTGGCAATAACGGTATTTTCCGGTGAAATTTACCTAAATATATAAATACTTTAGTTAATTAAAGCAACCAAGCAAGTAGAAAGGATAAAAGCCCTTGATAAAAACTAAGCCTGGAGTTATAACGATGCACAACCGCTTAAGATTTTTCAAACTTTATATGAAAATAAACTCTATCAACAGATTGACGTGATAACAAAAATTTATTAGCTAAATGCTGATTAGCAACAATAACCAGGTACTTTACTATAGTTTGCGATAGTATTTTTTATTTTAAATAAGTTATTATTGTGATTAATATAAAATTTAAATTAATTTTTAAAATGTTCTTGAAAATTAATAAATAATCAAAATTATTGGCTATATATTACAGTATTTTCACTATCGCTGAAACTTATCTTGAATAATTTTTTTAATCTTTTCTCGTTCAGTAATAGGATCTATTTTTATAAAGATATCAGTAACCCCATTACCAGAATAGGCATTAACTTTAATGCCTGCGTCAACATCTATTCTTACTCTAATATTTCCTGGAGGGTATTTATGCCTACAGCATTTGGATATCCCTATAACAATTTTAGTGACATTGTCAAGTTTTTTAACCCAATTCATACTCTGTTTAACGTGCTTATCTAAACTTTTATGTCTTCCCATTTTAATTACAAATAAACCTATATTATTCCCTGGTACTCACCATACCTTAGTTACTATATTGTAGACAATTTTTACTAGAGCCTATCTCAAAAATGACTATAGCGTAACCTCTTGAAAAATAATATCATATTGATACTATTTTTTTTAAAGGTGCTGTTTTTGAAATGGAACTTACAAAAGAATAATAGCTGATTATTGAACCTCATTTACCTAAAATAAATCAACGCCCAGATGGAAAAGGACGTCCTGCTCGAGCAAATAAAGAGGTTCTTATGGGTATTTTGTGGATTTTAAAAACCGGAGCACCTTAGACAGATCTTCCTAGACGCTATCCCCCTTATCAAACCTGTCATCGTCGCTATCTCAATCAAATAAATAATAGAACAGCAATAAAGCGGATGGGCTTTTTGGTAGAGCGATATTTTCCTGAGCAAGAAAAATTGAATAAGTTTTGTAGAAAAAACATAACTAAAGGGTATAGCAAACTCAATCCTAATGTAGAAAGCACTAAGCTGATCACAAAATGGAATTTATGAGTACCGGAAAACTAAAAAGATAACGAGCAATGATTAGTAAAAATGAAATACTGAAGTTTGCAAAACATTACAAATTGCCAGCTAATATCATTGAAAAAGATTATGTATTAATTTGGCTGCTAGATGGAATTTCAAATCATAAATCCTTTTACAATAAATGGATTTTCAAAGGCGGTACTTGCCTTAAAAAATGTTACTTTGAAGAGTACCGATGCAAAGCTGTAATGAGTAAATGGTATTGAAAGCTTTTAGAAATAGAGCTTGATGTACTTATTCCCAAGTGGCAAGAAGTTATGAATATTAGCGATATTCAATATCAAATCAAAGACATGAAAACAAAATGGGGTAGCTGTAGGATCAAGTCTGAGCTACTACATTTGATTATATTGAAGTGTTTTACAATAGAGAGCGAATTCATTCTTCCCTGGGCTATACATCACCCCAGGAATTTGAGAATATCGCGCTAACTGCATAGCAAATTAGCTGTCCTGATTTTCGGGATCAGATCAAAGGAACTATGCTGGGTCAACCCTTTTGAGTGAAAGCTGAAACGGAGCGCAGCCCAACTTGTGAATAATTATAAATGTGAAAATTTAGGATACTTCAGTGATGTAAGATTGCTAAATGCGTGTATATATCCTAAAAAACCACCAACTTACTCCATAACTGTTTACATTCATCTACAGGTGTAAACCAATTTGATATTTTTGTTTACATCACTATTGATAATGTAAACGATTTTCAATATACTGTTTACATGTTTAATTCAATGTAACCGGAATCAAAAATGAAGATTGGAAACTTAATTAAACAACCTACTGGCTATAAGGCATTTATCCCTCTTGAGTTTCCCCCTCCAGGAGGTTTTGGCTTTACTTCAAAATTGATAAATAAAGCGAGCCAAGCAACGTTATCCCTTGGCAGACTGGATGGAGTGACACAATTACTACCTAATGTAGATTTCTTCTTGTATATGTATATATGCAAAGATGCAGCATCATCAAGCCAAATTGAAGGTACACGTGCCACAATGATTGATGCGATTGAGGCAGCTTCTAAAACATCCGACACCTTGCCAGAAGATGTCGATGATATTATTCATTATATTGATTCAGTTAATTACGGCATCAATAGAATGAAAGACTTTCCTCTTTCTTTAAGATTAATAAAAGAAACCCATAAAACACTTATGACAGGTGCCAGATCAACACACAGTGCTGATCCAGGCCATTTTAGACAAACACAAAATTGGATTGGCGGTTCAAACATAAATAACGCAATTTTTGTTCCTCCCCCTGTAGAAGATATGAAGCATTCTATGGGTGAGCTTGAAAAGTTTATCCACAATGATGACCATATCTTACCTGCCCTAAAGTCTGGTATTATCCACGGTCAATTTGAAACCATTCATCCTTTTTTAGATGGAAATGGTAGGACTGGTCGATTATTAATTACTTTGTATTTAATGGATAAAAAATTATTAGATTACCCTGTTTTGTTCTTATCTAATTATTTTAAGAAACACCAACAATTGTATTATCAATGTTTAAATGGCTATCATCATGGGCAAATAGAGCTTTGGCTAAATTTTTTCCTCGATGGGATCATTGAAACGGTAGATGAAGCAATTACAACTGCGAAAAAAATAACTCAAATACGAGAAGAAGACTCGAAAAAAATGCATGCGTTAGGAAAAACAGCCGCTAAAACCTCTATTGAAGTTTTGATAAACTTGTATAAGTTACCGATCGTAAATGTAAATAAGATAAAGGATTGGACAGGTTTTACACGCCAAGGGGCTCAAAAAGTTATTGATAGGTTCGTTGACTTAGAAATCCTTAAGCAAAAAGATGAAAGCAAAAGCTATGGAAGATCTTTCATTTATAAACGATATGTGGATATTTTTAATGAATGAAAGTTAGGAATTTGAAGGCTCTTCATCAAGTATTGAAGTGTTGTGATCATAACGTGAGTACCCCCGTTGTTGGTGGAGACCCTTTTTCTGGGAGTGTGTTCTAAGCTGGATTACGTCGGACAATGAGCTGGTAGGCGCGAGTGGGATTGAATAACCCTTCTAACCATCTGATATTTATAATTTAAAAGCCATCAAGGTTTGAAGGTTGTACCTCATGTTGTACCCAAAATATTTTACATACTCCAAAAGATGTTAGCAGGTAATTATTTTTAAAGGTGGCGAATTCGAGACCTTCAATGTCACCAGTTATTTAACTTGATTGCAGTTTTGATTGCCCTCCTGCAAAATTACAATTTATTCTCTTTACAGTAATCCCTTACCTCATGCACCCAGTCTTCATAATAATACCACTGGCCATCGCTCAACCGAATACTAAATTTTGGATTGTCCCTAGGCTTTTTATCTTTCCTTAATTCTGTATGTTTGTGCATCGTGAAGGTTGTATAGCCCTCTTGTTGCATCATTTCGACAATTGCTTTCGGCTTATATTTGCTCTTTTCTCTATCCTTCATAATCGTTCGGATTGAGTCACTTTCTTCAGAGTCTGCTTTTACGAACTCTATGGCGACATCAGCTGAAGTTTTATGGTTTGAGGATTTCTGAGTTAGAAAGACGCTTAACCTGTATGCAGGGTTTTTCAAAGTTCTATCGGGTAAGGAGTTCTCAAAATGATCCATATATTCTATAACAGCAGTATAATTTGCACTTTGCAATGCAATCAATCCCTTAGCTCTAGCGTCCTTATCAAACCTGCTGAATTGTAAGGCAAGAGTAACAGAAGAACTCAAAGCGTATTTTTCCCCAAACTCTTTGATTAGGATTGCCTCAAAATTATTTATGCATGATTGGCAGTGTCCAGCAACATTTGGCTCTAAAAACGGTAATTTTTTATGTTCAATTTTGTTACGCAAGCCTATTAAAAAATCAAGGTTCCTTTTTTCAGGGCTCTCTGCTTCCCAATACTTCCTAAGGCATGTTTTTAATTCCCAAGCCTTTTGTTCACCATCAATATGTTCAAATTTACCTTGTTGATTCTTATAGAAATATTCAATACCCTGCTTTTGAAAAATCGCATGAAGTAATGAAGTCCAGGCAATCACCATGTTTACAATATAGCCATACGTTCTAAAATCATTATAAGGGTTGTTATATACATATACAGCCAACAAGGCAAACTGTCTTGATTTATCAAGCAAAACTTCCGCTTCATTTTGGATTGTCAGCGAATATTTAGCTTTTTGGCTATTGGCTCTAATAAAATCATCTTGTGATGTATTCGTTAAACCATTGGTTGAATATCTATCTCCACTTTTAGAGACGAATCTTTTCCACTGCTTGTTTATATATGTTTTAATCGTGGCGGGCTTCCATCCTGTTGCTTTGGATAATTCAGCAACCGTAAAGCTTAACCCTTTAGATTCTTTTTCAAGCATGAATTTATATGATTTGATTATTTTTGTATTTCGGTTGGACATAGATATCTACTTTAAGCAAAAAACACTTGAGTTAATTCTGTTAGTTCTGATTCGGTATTCCCTTTCTATTTTCATTTGATACCCATGCTCTAATAGAATCCAAAAAATGCCATACGTCATTTTCATGTGGCTTCACATATTTTGGATCCTCAGGATCTGAACCAAGTTTCTCAAATATTTTTATTAACCATGAGCCTCCATGCCCTGACAAAACACCTAGCTCCTTTAACCAACTCTCTACCTCGCCATTAGGCACTAAAAAAACACCATAATCGGCCAAGTCTGATATAAACTTAATACAAACCTCTCTATCCGGCTCACTCAATATTTCAACTCCACCATCTTTTTTCATGTCCTTACCAGTACCTTTGAATAATCCGAAGATTTTTGCTCTTAATGACTTAAATGTCTCTTGAAGGCCTTCAGGTACAAATGCAGCATTTAATACCTTTGCACATTCTTTACCGCCATCTTTGACTAAATCTATATCTACAATAGCAGCAGCAGGGATTCCCATTTCTCTCAGAGGCTTAATTATCTGCCAAATAGTTTGTTTATTTTGGGCATTGACAAATAAGCAATTATTTATTCCTCTTTCCTCCCCACTACTTAAAAGGCGTTCATTAATCTCATGATAAAATGCTCTATCAGTATCGGCCTCGCATACGATTACAGAGTTATAAAACAAAGCTTGTATAATTCCTGTTGACCGAAGCAAGGGATCTCTGAAAAGTTCATTTACTTTTTCCGGTGAAAGCAGCCTTGCTGTAGGAAACTGTTCTTTATTATAAGTTAATCTTATAATGTTTAATTTTTTTCCTGATTGTATACAGCCCATTAAAAAGTTCGGACTGTGCGTCGAAGCAAGTAAATTACCATCTCGTTTAGACATTATTCCAGATAGTTTATTGCCAAGCACAGAAGACAATGAAGGATGCAAAAAAGCTTCGGGCTCATCAACTAACATTATGGTTTCTTCGCCAACATAAACAGACATCAACATCCCAACAAATGCTTGCACGCCATCACTAAATTCAGTAATGTGCTTCGCTTTTTTATGAAACTCAACTGAAGGCGTATCCCATCCCTTTTCTTCAGCATCAGATTGTGGCGGGTGATCTGAAAGCATTATTTTTAATTGCCTCATATTAGTGGGATCTATCACAAAATACTTAGAAAACGCCTTAAATACCAAATCTCTAACTTCTCTTCGTTTTGTATTGTCTTGGAAAAGTGCTATTAAAATTGAATTTGGGTGTGCTTTTAAATCACTATTTTCTTGGTCACTTATTAAATTAAATCTTTCCTTACCACCTAATCTTGAAGTGAACATTCTCACATAGAATCGACAATATTTTTGCTTATCATTATTTTTCCAATTAATTAGGTTGGCTCGTTTTTGCTTAAAATTTAATAAACCTTTTGTTGAATTAAACTTACCATATTTTAAAGTGCCTTCTTCAAGAGCTTCATTAGGCTTTGGTTTGATTTTTAATGATTCAATTTGGGTTATGAACTTATCATCTTCATCAAGCTCAAAATCAATATCCTCCAGCATGAGTTGATTTTGAGTTTTTCCATTTTCACAAAATCCTTCTATTTCCCTTAAGATAAGGCTTTTCCCTGAGTTATTTGGACCAACAAATACAGTCACAGCACCTGGCTCAAAGTTAAGCGAGTCAGTCTTCCCATGAGCGCCGAATAATAATTTAATAGATTTAATCATGATGCTTCTATTCTCTACCAATCTTGCATTTTATTTAAAGTAATATTCCAAAGATGATTAAGATCAAGTTTTCTCCGATCCTTTCTCCGAACTTTACACCGTTCTTTCTCCGATCCTTAAGCTCCCCCACTGCCAACTTAATGGAATAAAGTTATATCCCCAGCAAACGTGTACTTGACCCTCGGACAATTTTACCCTAATTTACCAGAAAACGAATAATCATAAACCACAATAAGTTGTTAGATTTATGACTGATGAAATCATGACTATAAAAGAACTTGCTGCTTATTTAAAAGTAACTGAGAAATCACTCTACCGCTTGCTTTCAAATGGTAAGTTACCTGCCTTTAAAGTGGGCGGTGCTTGGCGTTTTCGCCGAGAAGAAATTGATAAATGGATAAAGACACAAGAAAAAGAATTAATCTAACCCCATTAGAGGCATTACATGGCAATTAAGAAAAGCGAACTATATACCCACTTATGGAAGAGTTGCGACGAGCTAAGGGGCGGAATGGACGCCTCACAATACAAAGATTATGTGTTGGTATTGTTGTTTGTTAAGTATGTCTCGGATAAATATGCAAACAAATCCGACGCCCCCATTATGGTGCCTAAACATGGGTGCTTTGAAGCCATGGTTGCCCTCAAGGGGCATAAAGATATTGGCGACAAGATGAATAAAATTGTCAGCAAACTTGCTGAAGAGAATGATCTCAAAGGGGTCATTGATGTTGCAGATTTTAACGATGAGAACAAACTTGGGCACGGCAAGGAAATGCAAGACCGACTAAGCAAGTTAGTTGGTATCTTTGAAAATGATGCTTTGAACTTCAGCAAAAATGGTGCGGGTGGCGATGATTTGCTGGGTGACGCCTATGAATACCTTATGCAGAATTTTGCAACGCAATCAGGTAAGAGCAAAGGCCAATTCTATACCCCAGGGGAAGTCTCACAAGTCATAGCCAAAGTGATTGGGATAGATAAAGCCAAAAGCCAATCTCAAACCCTTTACGATCCTACCTGTGGTAGTGGCTCATTGCTCATTAAAGCTGCTGATGAGACACCGAAAGGTATAACCATATATGGCCAAGAAATGGACTCTGCGACACGCGCATTGGCTAAAATGAATATGATTCTTCATAGCCACCCTTCTGCCGAAATCCAACAGGGGAATACATTAGCTAATCCAAAATATAAAGATGCTAAAGGTAACCTGAAGTTATTCGATTTTGTCGTTGCTAATCCCCCATTCTCAACCAAATCTTGGAGCAATGGCTTTGATCCTTTACATGATCAATTTGATCGATTTAGTGATGGCATCCCACCTGCGAAGAACGGGGACTATGCTTTCATGCTTCATATTATTCGCTCATTAAAAAGCACGGGTAAAGGCGCTGTCATTCTCCCGCACGGTGTTTTATTTCGTGGCAATGTAGAAGCGGACATTAGAAAAAATGTTGTCAAAAAGGGGTATATCAAAGGGATCATCTCTCTCCCCCCTAACTTATTCTATGGTACTGGCATACCTGCTTGTATCATCGTGCTTGATAAAGCTGAAGCTTCTCAACGTAATGGCATATTTATGGTTGACGCTAGCAAAGGTTTTTATAAAGATGGCAACAAAAACCGACTTAGGTATCAAGATATTCATAAGATTGTTGATATTTTCAACAAACAAAGTGAAACACCCAAATACTCGCGCATGGTTCCCCTTGCAGAAATTGAGCAAAACGATTTCAATTTAAACATCCCACGTTATATCGAAAGCAGTGAAGAAGAAGATATTCAGGACATTAGTGCTCATTTATTTGGCGGAATACCAAATCAGGACGTTGATGCTTTGGAAAAATATTGGGGGGTCTTTCCCTCCCTCAAGAAAACTCTGTTTAGCAAAGGTGATCGTAAAGGTTATAGCATTATAAAAGTTGAACCTGAACATATCAAAAAAACCATTTATGAGCATTCTGACTTTGAATCGTATTCAAAAGACATTGAAAAAATATTCAAAAAATGGGCTAACAAACACAAACCTATGATGCATGAGCTAAAGAAGAGCTCAAATATTAAAGTCTTTATCAATGAACTCTCAGAAAATATTTTACAAGCATTTTCAAATGCCCCACTTATTGATAAGTACGATATCTATCAGTACCTGCTCAATTACTGGTTTGAAACTATGTATGATGACGTGCACCAAATTATTGCTGATGGCTGGCAAGCCAATGATGAGCTAATACCTAACCAACTTATTATTGATAAATACTTAGCTAAAGAAAGCAAAATGCTTGAGGAACTGGAAGCTGAGCAAGAATCAATTACTCAAACATTAGAAGAAATGGAAGAAGAACATGGTGGTGAAGAAGGTTGCTTAGAAGAATTGAAAGGGCCTAAAGGTATAAGCAAAGGCAGCGTACAAGAGCGCGTTATGGCTATAAAGCAAGAAATACTTGATAGTAAGTTTACATCTGATAAGCATAAGAAACTTGCCAAAACTATCAAGAAAAACTTCTTAACTGTCAACTGGCAAAAAGGCATCGAGGACGAAGAAGACCTTTTCAGTGAATTAGATATTCTTTACGAATACTTAGATAAATTAGAAGCAAATGCAGCTGCTAAAAGACAGCTTAAACAAGCCCAAAAAGATCTGGAGAGTAAAGCCGACAGTCAATATAAAAAATTATCCAAGGATGAAATTAAAGAGCTTGTTATTGAGAATAAATGGCTGACCAATCTTTATCTGACCGTAAAAGCCGAGAAAGATCGTATCTCACAGGCACTTTCTCAAAGAATAAAAGAACTGGCTGAGCGCTATGAGAAACCACTTCCAGAAATAAGATCAGAAGTTGATGCCCTATCTAACAAAGTAAAGCAGCACCTTGAAAAAATGGGTTTTTGATATATCCACTCTTTACACTTGAGAAATAAATCTCAAGTATTTTTTCTGATTTAAATAGGTTTTATATAAAAATAACATATATGCAAAGAGCAACCAATTTTACAACAAAGAATGATATAACAAATGAGCACCAAGAAGCTTACAGGCAAGTATACAATGAAAGCGAAGGCAAGGTACTTCTAGGTGATTTTTTAATCGTAACCCCATCTAAACTAAGCATCAGAAACAATGAATTTATTACTTTTTTAGGAATGGAAGATATTTCTGAAGAGGGAAAGATTTTAAAGCAACATTTGATACCTTATTCAAAAGTAAAACAAGGGCTAACCTACTTTGAAAAGAACGATGTCCTTGTTGCTAAAATTACTCCTTGCTTTGAAAATGGAAAAGGGGCTTGCCTTGAAAGCTTAAAGACAAAAATTGGTTTTGGAAGTACTGAGTTTCATGTATTAAGAGCCAATTCTAATTCGGTTCCAAAGTATTTATTTTATCAAACCCAATCACAAAAATTTAGAAAACAACTTGAATTAGAAATGGTTGGTACCGCAGGTCAAAAAAGGGTATCTGCAAAATCCATTGCCGAATTCCCTTTAGCCTTAAAGCACTCAATGCATGAACAAAAAGCCATAGCCCAAGCCTTAAGCGATGTCGATGATTTGATTAGCGCCTTAGATGCCCTCATCGAGAAAAAGCGCAATATCAAACAAGGCACCATGCAGGAATTGCTGACCGGCAAAAGAAGATTGCCAGGGTTTAGTGGGGAGTGGGAAACCAAATGTCTATATGAAGTTGCAAATATCATAGACCCTCATCCCAGTCATCGTGCACCTCCAGAGGTTTTTAATGGAGTACCATTTGTAGGCATTGGTGATATATCAACTGATGGGAATGTTAACAAAGATACAGCAAGATTAGTTGGTGATTATGTATATGAAGAGCACAATAATCGTTATGACTTAAATAATGGCCTTATTGGTATTGGTAGGGTAGCTTCAATTGGAAAAATTGTAAAATTCAGAGCTCCAAAAGAGAAATATACAATTTCACCAACTATTGCAGTAATAGACAGTAAATTAGTGAATAAAGATTATCTATACTATCAACTTTCCTCAAGAGAAGTGACCGAAAAATTTAATAAGATATGTAGTGGTTCAACTCGTCAATCTGTAGGTATGCACGTCTTACGACAACTCTCATTGACAAATCCAAAATCAAGTAAAGAGCAATTAGCTATCGCCCAGGTTCTTTTGGATATGGATACCGAAATCGAAAAACTCGAACAACAACGCAACAAAACCAAACTACTCAAACAAGGCATGATGCAAGAACTGCTAACCGGCAAAACGAGGCTACTATGAGTCAAATCGGCGCGATCGAGAGAGAAACCCAGAATCAATTAGTCCAACTCTTTCAAGATGGCCTCAACTATGAATATCTTGGCAATTGGCAGGATCGCCCTTCCAACAGTAACGTTGAAGAAGATATCCTGCATCGCTATTTGCTCAAGGCTGGCTATAGTGAAGCTTTGGTAAATAAAGCCATCTTTACTCTCAATAAAACAGCTGGTGACCAGAGCAAAAGCCTATATGAAGTTAACAAAGAAGTTTATGGGTTGCTGCGTTATGGCATCAAGGAAAAAGAAAATATCGGAGAAACCACAACTACCGTAAGATTAATCGACTGGCAAAACCCAATCAACAATCATTTTGCTGTCGCTGAAGAGGTTTCCATTGCAGGCGTTCACTCTAAAAGGCCCGATATTGTTGTTTATGTTAACGGAATTGCTTTGGCGGTTATTGAGCTCAAGCGCTCGACCATATCAATCAGTGAAGGTATACGCCAAAATATTACCAATCAGAAAAAAGAATATATCCAGCATTTCTTTTCAACAGTCCAGTTTACCATGGCAGGCAATAATGCCGAGGGCTTACGGTACGGCACCATTGAGACTCCTGAAAAATATTATTTAAACTGGAAAGAAGAAAATCCAGAAAACAAAGAGCCACAATATACTCTGTTTGAACATATCCTCCAAATTTTTAATAAACAACGATTTTTAGAATTGATACATGATTTCATCATCTACGACATGGGCACCAAAAAGATTTGTCGCCATAACCAGTACTTTGGCGTTAAAGCCGCTCAAGAGAAGATTAAAAAACAAGAAGGCGGTATTATTTGGCACACGCAAGGCAGTGGGAAAAGCCTTACCATGGTTTGGCTTGCTAAATGGATACGGGAAAATATGGATAATGCCCGTGTGCTTATCATTACCGATCGCGAAGAGCTAGATGATCAAATTGAAAAGGTATTTAAAGGCGTCCAAGAGAAGATAGTTCGCTGCACAAGCGGTAAAGATTTAATCAATCGCTTAAACCATGCTGAAGATCAGCTGCTTTGCTCACTCATCCATAAATTTGGCCGCAAAAATGACACTGATTATGAAGGTTATATTGATGATATTATCAAACATTTACCAAAAGATTTTAAAGTCAAAGGCAATCTTTATGTTTTTGTAGATGAATGTCACCGAACTCAATCAGGCACCCTTCATGAAGCCATGAAGAAAATCGTACCTGATGCCTTATATATCGGTTTCACGGGTACCCCACTATTAAAAAAAGATAAGAAAAAGAGTATTGAAATCTTTGGCAGCTATATTCATGTTTATAAGTTTGATGAGGCTGTTAAAGATGAAGTAGTCCTCGACCTTCAATATGAAGCCCGTGATATTGATCAAACGATTAGCTCACCTGATAAAATTGACCAATGGTTCGCTGCGAAAACCAAAGGGCTGAATGACTATGCCCTTACTCAGCTGAAAAAGCGCTGGGGTACCTTGCAAAAAGTATTAAGTTCACAATCAAGGCTAGAAAAAATTGTTGCTGATATATTGCTCGATATGGAAACTAAAGACCGACTCAGTAATGGGCGTGGTAATGCTATGTTGGTTGCTGGTAGCATCTATCAGGCATGCAAGCTATATGAGCTTTTTACAGACAAAGGCTTTGACCGATGTGCCATTGTGACTTCTTATGTCCCTTCTCATTCTAGTATTAGAACAGAATCATCTGGTGAAGGGGAAACAGAAAAGTTAGATCAATTTAAAATCTATGAAAGAATGCTTAATGGCAAAGATTCTGAAACGTTTGAAAAGGAAGTTAAGAAAAAGTTTATTGAAGAGCCAGGGCAGATGAGGCTTTTAATAGTAGTCGACAAGCTACTGACTGGTTTTGATGCGCCCCCTGCTACCTATCTTTATATTGATAAGAAAATGCGTGATCACGCCCTATTCCAAGCCATATGTCGTGTCAATCGATTACATGGTGATGACAAGGAATTCGGCTACATCATCGATTATAAAGATCTCTTCCACAATATTGAAAATTCCATGCATAATTATACGTCTGAAGCATTCGATGCTTATGACAAGGAAGATGTTGAAGGATTATTAATAGATAGGCTAGATAAAGCCAAGGAACGGCTTGAAAGCTCTAGAGAAACAATCAAAGCATTATGTGAGCCAGTTGCACCACCTAGAGCTGAACTGGATTATATGCATTATTTTTGTGGCAAGGATACTCAAAATGCCAATGAGCTTAAAGATAATGAGCCTAAACGTATTGAACTGTATAAACAAACCTCCTCTCTAGTCAGAGCCTTTGCTAATATTGCAAATGAATACGATAAGCTAGGATACAGTAAGAATGAATTTGAAAAGCTTCGCGAAGAAGTGAAGTTCTATGAAAATCTACGTTCTACAATCAAATTAGCCAGTGGAGATTACATCGATCTTAAAACCTATGAGCCAGCCATGCGCCATCTCATAGATAGTTACATAAGAGCTGAGGATAGCATCCAAATATCAGCTTTTGATGATATGAGCTTAGTGAAACTGTTAGCGAATAAAGGATCTGATGCGGTTAATGATTTGCCAGAGAATTTTCGCAAGAATCAAGAAGCTGTTGCAGAGGCTATAGAAAATAACCAACGCAAGATTATTGTAGATGAGCAGCCTATTAACCCGAAGTATTATGAGAAAATGTCAACTTTGCTTGACAAACTTATTCAGCAACGCAAAACTGGCGCTATTGAATACCAAGAATACCTTGCCAAGATTGCTGAGCTTAGCAAAAGGATATTGGACCCATCTGGTGGCAATAGTTATCCAAAGTCCATAAATACTGAAGCTAAGCAGGCTTTATTTGATAACCTTGAACAAGATGAGGATCTTGCTTTAGCGCTTGATCTTGAGATCTGTAATAGTAAAAAAGACAGTTGGCGTGGTAATAGAATTAAAGAGCGTGAAGTCATTGCTGCCATACGCAAGCACGTTAGTGAAGAAGATGTTGAACGAATATTTGAATTGGTCAAAAATCAAAAGGACTACTAGAATGCCTGATATTAAGGTAAGCGACATTGAGATTAATGTCGTGCACAAGGATGTAAAAAATCTTCATCTTTCTATTTTGCCACCAGATGGCACAGTGAGAATTACTGCGCCTCTTAGCATGAATGAAGATGCTATTCGCTTATTTGCTGTCAGTAAAATTACATGGATTAAAAAAAGTCAAACTAAATATTTAGAGCAAGCCAGACAAACTGAGCGAGAATATGTCTCTGGTGAAAGCCACTACCTCAAAGGGCAACGTTTCTTATTAAACGTTATTACAGGGCACAATAAATCCAAAGTTGAGATCCGCAATAAAACTTATATCGATTTATATGTCCCCCAAGAAGCTGATTTAAACAAGCGCAAAGCTGTAATGAGTAAATGGTATCGAAAGCTTTTAGAAACAGAGCTTGATTTACTGGTTCCCAAGTGGCAAGAAGTTATGAATATTAGCGATGTTCAATATCAAATCAAAGACATGAAGACAAAATGGGGTAGCTGTAAGGCAGAAGAAAATCGTATCTGGATCAATCTTAATTTAATAAAAAAGCCTATTCATTGCCTAGAGTACGTTATTGTCCATGAGATGGCTCATTTATCGGAGCGTAGCCATAATGAGCGTTTCGTTGCCTATATGAACCAATTCTTGCCCAACTGGCGCCAATATAGACAAGAGCTAAATGAGTTTATTCTGGATTACTCAGAGTGGGATCGGCAAGCGGTTTAATCAACGTACAAAAAAAACTTGCCTTCTCCATCTGCTCCACCGTGCTGATCTGGCACTGATACAGCTTGGCACTTGAAACAATAATAGCCAAGGCTTTGGCTCTGGATATGGCTACATTTAAGCGGTTTATATCAAATACGAAATCAAGCCCCCTGGCACTGTCATTAACGTCACTCACCCCCATGGAAACAATCACCACTGGGGCTTCTTGGCCTTGGAACTTATCAATGGTGCCTACTCTAATGCCTTCTGGTAGTTGCTCTTTAAGCAGATTCACCTGCATATTATAAGGGGCAACAACTAAAATATCGTTTTCAGTCATTGCTTGCGTTTGTTGGTGCTTATCTTGATATGTTCCACTTAACAGCTCTTCAATAAGCTTTTTAATCTGGTCAGCTTCTTCCTGGCTGCTTTGGGTATTCCCTTCATGCTCTATGTGTAGTGCTCCCCTAAAAATCAGATCTACTTAGTATTTAACCAACTAAGTAGGATAAATTATGTCTCAACAACCAATATTACGTGGCCGTCGCTACATATCACAATCAGAAAAAGTTAGAATAGTAGGCGAAAGCCAAACTAGTGGTCTTAGCACTGCTGAAGTTGCACGCATTAACAAAGTTGGCTTGAGCTCATTAATTAAATGGCGAAAACAATATTCTGAAGGTGGTTCTGTGAGTGTTAAATCTGACGATGATGTTATTTCAAAAAAAGAATATCTTAAACTTAAGAAACAATATCGTAATCTTGAAACTGTATTAGGTCGCAAATCTGCTGAGAATGAGGTTTTAAAAGAAGCCGTTGTTGTTGCTCGCGAAAAAAAACTGATATCGGAGTCTGCCTGGCTCAGTGTAAAAAATTTAGTCGAAGATTAATATGCA
>Ga0136604_1000217_pt1 | contig 32143 bp, 29 predicted proteins | sample AntRauFillE10628_FD_104928 | JGI IMG/M metagenome (GOLD analysis project Ga0136604, IMG submission 104928) | Saline lake microbial communities from Rauer Islands, Antarctica - Metagenome Filla E10 #628 | ecosystem: Environmental > Aquatic > Non-marine Saline and Alkaline > Saline | place...
AAGTCGGCCCATGAGAGACTCTTTCCATATTTTTGCTTGATCGGCCAAAGCAGCCGTCGGGCCTTATCGAGACTGGCATTATCAGGCCAACTATTGAGTGGCTCAAAACGTTGTTGACCTCCACCGGCACCACCACGTCCATCAAATACTCGGTAGGTTCCAGCACTGTGCCAGGCCATGCGTATAAAAAATGGCCCATAATGTCCAAAATCCGCAGGCCACCACTCTTGTGAGGTCTTCATGAGTTTGGCCAAATCCTTTTTAACGGTATCAAGGTCAAGTTTTTTAAACTCTTCAGAATAATCATACTCGTCAGACATCGGGTTCGACTGAGGGGCATGCTGTCGCAAGGGGTTTAAATTTACAACTTCAGGCCACCAAAAACTATTTGGTTTTGCTTCTCCCTCTTTGTACTGGGTTTTATGCCCCATACTATCGGTCGAAGATGATGAACACCCTGTAATAGCAACAGCGGCCATTAGCAGGATTAAAGACTTTTTCATAACATACTCCTAGTTATTAAGTTATCCGCACATAAAAAATAATATTAATACAACATAGGTATCATCAGCTCTAAAAGATAAAACTTAAAGTAGTTATAATTGATATACTCATAGAAATTATCTATTCATGCCTGACCTTCCCATACAGGTATTCGGTTGCCTGGAAATTCGCTTCATTTTTGACAAATTTAAGATACAATATTTTTTATGAATGAAGAAAAATTTAAACTTTGGCGCCTTGCACTCTCAACTATACACCTCGACGGAAAAGTCACTCCTGAGGAAGAGGCGTGGTTTGATAAAACAGTCCAACAACTAGGCAGCAATAGTGTTCTTGATTTTAGCGATGCACAAGTCCAAGAATTAAAAAAAGTTCTAAAAAGTCCCGTCACAAATTTTATCCAAGAGGCCAAAGACCTAAAAAAACCCGCTGATTGTTCAATGCTCTTGCATTACCTCAATATGGCAGCACATCTGGATTCAGACTTCTCAGAAGAAGAAAAAAAGTATTATCAAGAGCTACAAAAAGCCTGTTTAGAAGGTGTTGATGTCGCTGATATCCAGAAACGTGTCCAAAAAATGGAAAATGATAGCTACCATAAAGATGAAGTTTACCGTGTGAATAACTCTCACTCCTACTTTGAGTCAGCATTTAAAACTCTTCTAAAAGCCTTTAAGTCCTAAGTTTATAGAAATTATGAGTTTTTCTCATTCATTTCAATTTCAAGCGTTGCATGACCAATCGCAAAGCGTTCCTTGAGTAAACTCTTTGCATGATTCTTAACTTCTTCCATTTTGGTTAGGTCTCTCGAGTCGATAGCGAGCGTCGCCTCGAGAAAATTATAATTTTCATCAAGCTGCCAAACGTGGACATGTCGCACATTTCTTACTAAAGACAAGCTTTCTAACTCCCCTTTAATCAAATCAATGTTTACATCCGGCGGCGTGCTTTGCATGAGAATAAGGATGCATTGTTTAATTAAAAAGAAGGCGTGATAAAGAATGAATAAAGAGATTAGAACGGTTGCAATCAGGTCAACGATGTACATTTGATAAAAATGAATTAATAGGCCAGAAATGATAACAACAACTGAAGCCGCAGCATCAGAAAGATTATGTATAAAAGCGGCCCTAAAGTTTATGTTCTTTTTGGCCCCCGCCATCATCAATAGAGCGGTGCCGAGATCGACCACAAGTGCGGCCATCGCCACATAAACAACCATAAGTCCTTCTATAGGCGAAGGATCGAAGTATCGCATTGAGGCTTCGTAGAGTAAGTAGAAACCAATAATAACTAAGGAAGTACTATTAATTAAGGCGCCTAACACTTGCGCCCGTCTGTAGCCATACGTCATTTTTTCGTTGGCCGGGATTTTAGAAATTTTGGCCGCAATAGCGGCGATCATAAGAGCGCCAGCATCGCTGAAATTATGGAGTGCATCGGCCATCAAAGAGAGGCTGCCCGACATCAAACCACCGATCACTTGTACGATCGTGAGTAAGACGTTAATTCCAACCGCCCAATATAGTTTTTTAGGTGAGTCGTGCTCTAAATGGTGATGATGATGGTGTCCGCCCATACCCTGAGCTTATAGCGAAAAAAGACTCAAGGCCACACGATAGATACGTCCATTTTTATCAATGCTGTGAATAATATCGTGATCAAAATTTTTAAACTTTAACTCGTCGGCCCAAGACTGCAGCTCAATACGGCCAAAACCATAATGATGGACGCCCATGGCCTTGTTGTCGGGATGAAAACTGCCGTCTTCTTGATCGAGGTCAATCACGGCCACTTTGCCGCCATTTTTTAGGTGCTTCTTAAAAAGCTCAAGAGTACGTTGTGGCCTTTTCAGATGATGGAAAGCCATAGCGGTATAAATCACATCAAAAAAGCGATCTCCAAGTGACTCAGGCGTTTCTTCAAGGTTTACACATAAACTTTGCGTATTCTCTAAATTTTTGAATCTTTTATCGAAAATTTCTAACATTTCTTTTGTTGTGTCGATCCCTAGAAGTTTATCCGCACGAAGTGCAAAACTTTCACTCAAAAGTCCAGTCCCACAACCAAAGTCCAATAACTCCAAGTCGGTTTTATTTGGAACATATTTGGTCAACGCATCTGAAAAAATCTTATTTCTTTCAAGGGTTTGAGGTGTATCCCAATCTTTTGCTATCTCTGAGAAATGGTTCATCTGCTCTCCTGACTATCTTCTAGAAAAAGAATAAGCTAGAACTCTGCATCCAACTTGTCTAGACTAGGGGCATGGATATTTTAGCAGTTGGACTCGGTGGGCTCGTTGGCGCCATAACAAGATATTTCTTTTACCGCGTGGAACAGACTTATTCACCGTTTCAGTTTCCATTTTCAACTTTAGTCGTCAATATTTTGGGTTGTTTCCTCATGGGAATCTTAATTGCTCACTTGAGCAAAGCCCCAGCACCTCCCACCTTATTAAGCTTATTTCTTGGAGTCGGTTTTTTGGGATCATTGACGACTTTTTCTACTTTTACCGCAGAAAATTACAACTTAATGACAAATGGTCATTGGCCCTCACTTTTTTCTAATATTACTTTGCACGTGGCCTTAAGTTTAGCTGCTTTATTTATCGGTGTGCTTCTCACTTCAAAACTACAAACACCATGAGCACAAAATGTATTGCTGATCATGACAAATTACGAAGGATTCATGAGAGGGGCACCACTAAGACTATTCAGGATAAAGAAGATTCCAAACCAGCTCGACGTTTTCATCCTTTGTGGCAAAGTGATCTAGTCCTGCTTGTTCGTCAAAAACATATTCTTTCTGTGAATAGGGAACTATCGAACTCACCCCTTGCGAGCGGTTAGCATTATTGCTCGTGGTGAGCAATTCATCCTGCGTAGAATACAGGGAGTACACATTCTGTGCAGGCGCATGGTTTTGTGACCAAATATCCTTAAGAACTTCGCTTTGAGAATGAAGACCCACAAGGTCACTGCAAGACGGAACAATAAATCCCATGCCTCGACAATTGTCGAGCCCTTTTGCCGCCCCAGCGATTCCCACAAAATTTTCCACCCTATCGGCTAAACTTCCGCCTCGACCAGAAGGTAACTCAAGGGATTTTCTAAAAAAGCCATGAGTAAGAATAGAACGGCTCTGTAGAAGTGCTATCACAGGAGCATCGTAAGCTTTACCTCCGTAGATGGCCTTTAGGGCAAGGGTCACCCCCATTGAATGGCCAACAACATTGACTCTTCCACCGGTATTCCCTAAAACTTCTTCCGAATATAGCGAAACCGCCTCAATCGCCATACGAACCCGCATAATATTGTCATAAGTGTGGGCCTGCATAGACGCCATATAGGGATTTGCATCTCCCCAACTAATGCCAAAGATTTCACTCTCTTTGATCCCCTTATTTTGAAAAGCTGAGTAATACTTTCTCCAGCCCGTGAGGCCCTTACTTTTTAGGCCATGACCAGCATAGCCTAGCGCTGTATCTGAGTTTCCGTGGATAAAAAGCGTGGGAACCCGCTCAATCTGCTCTCCCTTCTGCGTTTTCCCTCCAAAAGAAGACCAGCGTACGCGAGATTTCAGTAACTCTTGGTAGCCATTATTGCGTAGCCACTTCTGAAAATCATCAGAGAACTCTTTCTCGAGAAAGTCATCAGGCTTTGCTGAAATAAACCTCCGAGCTAAAGACAAACAGCTTTCCCTCAACGAAGCAGGATTTCTTTGATTAAAATCTTCTTTATGGGATTGCCTGGCCATTTCTACATTCACGCTGTGGGCCAAAAGAAAGAGAAAAAGACCAGAGCAAAAAAATGTTATTATTGACCTTTGATTTTTCATCGTTTCAAAATCTCCAATTCATCTATTCGGCTTGCAAATTAAGTTATTGACTTTTTTGTAAGCCGTAGATGGAGTACATACAGCAATTCTCGATTATTTTGTACTATAACATTAACAATCGCCCTCTTGATCAACTTTTGTAACTTCTATTCAAGAGAATCACTCAGCGATCAAGCTGCCCCCTCATAGTTTCTGGCTATCACCTTATAAATTTATTCGATTTCAGCTATGTCGTAATATACGCCATAATCTCCTTAAGATGGAAGGGAAAGCCTCTTTCTATTTACTTAATTATTACTCGGAGGACATATGGAAACACTGATCAATAAAGACTTACCCGAATTTAAATCACAAGCTTATCTTAATGATGACTTTGAAACCGTGACACACGAAAAGCTGAAGGGAAAATGGTCCATCTTGTTTTTCTATCCAGCTGACTTCACCTTTGTTTGCCCAACAGAATTAGAGGATATGGCCGACAAATACGATGAATTCAAAGAGCTTGGAGTTGAGGTTTACTCAGTGAGTACTGATACTCACTTCACTCACAAAGCATGGCATGATTCCTCTGAGACCATCAAAAAGATTAAATATCCTATGTTGGCCGATCCCACAGGTCAGCTGGCCAAGGCCTTTGGGGTCTACATTGAAGAAGAAGGCGTTGCTTACAGGGGAACTTTTCTTATCTCTCCTGAAGGAAAAATTAAAATAGCAGAAATTCAAGATAATGGCATTGGTCGAAATGCAGATGAGCTTATGAGAAAAGTGCAGGCCGCGCAGTTTGTCGCCAAAAACCAAGGCGAAGTCTGCCCCGCAAGATGGAAACCCGGAGCTAAAACGCTAAAACCAAGTCCAGAACTCGTCGGTAAAATTTAGAGAAAAGATGACCTCCTTATCGGAGGTCATCTTTTAGGAAGCTTACGCTCTTTTGAGGTTTCTTTTTTGTGGACGTCTAGAGTCTCCTCTTGAGGAATCTCTTTGTCTCGAGCGAGGTCGTCTCCCCCTACCGCCACCTGAATTTCTCTCTTGTGCTCTTGGAGCGGGCCCGACAAAATCAAGCTTCTCTTTAGGTGCATTTTGAAAAGTATCTGGAGAGAGTAGAGTCAAAAACCGACCTACGATTTCTTCGTGGTCCATATCTTTTATTATCTTAATCCAGCGCTCATCAAGATGAGCACTGGCGCGCTGAAAATCTTCCTGAGCGATAAACTGCTCTAGAAACTTCTCGACTTTTTTAGCACCGATTTGTTTCTTAGATGGAACCTCACCTAGACTCATTTTACTTTGAGTGATCTTTTCAATTCTTGGGATCAAAGAACGGTGACCAGGAGTAACGAGACTTATCGCTTTTCCCGAAAGTCCACAACGAGCCGTTCGTCCAACTCTGTGGACATAAGACTCGAGCTCTCTAGGGAGTGAATAATTAACGACATGTGAAACTTCTTTCACATCTAGCCCTCGTGAGGCCACATCAGTACAAACTAAGATCTGTACATCTTTTTTCCTAAATGCCTGCATGGTTTTTTCTCTGTCATTTTGAGATTTATCCCCATGCAAACAGTCCACTCTGTGGCCTTTGGTCGTTAGGTAGTTATCGAGGTCTACAACTAAAGCTTTTGTCTGACAGAAAATCAGACCATAGAATTCATCTGCATTATCAATAATCTTGCAAAGGACTTCAGGCTTATCACGCTCTCTTACGTGTATATAGCTCTGCTCAATGTTTTCTGCGAGCTTTTGTTTTTGATTTACTTCAGCTTTCTCATAATCACGTAAATATGTTTGAGCAACACGTTTAACTTCAGATGACATCGTGGCAGAAAATAGCCAATAGTTCACAATGTCTCTATTACAACTTTGTAAAAGAAGCTCAAGATCTTCTTTAAATCCCATCGAAATCATTTCATCGGCTTCATCTAGAATTAATGTCTCTAGAGTTTCCGGCTTGAAGCTTCCCTTTTTTAAGTGGTCGATCAAACGACCAGGAGTTCCAACAACAATGGGAAGACCTTGCTTAAAGCCTCTCATCTGCTCAGAGTAACCACTTCCACCGTAAACGCTAAAGGCCTTAACACCCTTGAACTTACCTAGCAGATTAACTTGCTCACACACCTGCATGGCCAGCTCTCTAGTGGGACACATGATGAGCCCTTGCAATTTCTTTGCTGAAGGATCGATTTTCTCAATCATGGGAATAGCAAAAGCTGCTGTTTTTCCGGTGCCTGTAGCAGCGAGCCCGAGAAAGTCTGTTCGTTTTTCAAGAAGTATAGGAAGGGCCATGGCCTGAATAGGGCTAGCTTGTTCAAAGCCAAGAGCGTCGATGGCCTGCATAAGTTCAGGTCCTAATGGGAAGTCACTAAAGTTTTTCAAAATGGATCCATAAGTTAAGAGATACGATTTGCGCAATGTAGCACAATGCCCCACTTAAGGCCAATAAGAGCTTATCAAAAACAAAAAAGGCGTGAATTTACTTCACGCCTTTAAATGAAAAATCTTGTTTTTTGTACTAATCTAGAGGTTCATGGCCACTGTGCCATCTGGGAGAAGGTGCATCTGAAAGCCTGCAAAAATAAGATTTGGATCTTTAATCATGACAGAATTATGCTGCCAAAGTTCTTTCCAGCGAGCTATTGATCCGTACTCTCTGCGTGAAATTCTTGAAAGGCTATCTCCCCTTTTAATAACATAAGCTCTACCGCGAAGCTCGGGAAGATTTCTAATCATTGAAGGGTCTAACTGTAAAGTCATCCCTCGCTCAAGCCTGGATTGGCCCCCAGACATACCGTTCATCCTCGCAATACTTCTCCACTTCGAATAATCACCGTATTTCTTATAAGCAACATACATCAAAGTATCACCCGAATTGACGGTATAAGTTGCATTCCCTTGAATTACGGGCCGAGCCGCAGCTCTTGGGGTTTGTGGTTGTTGCCATTGATCATTCTGCAGATTTTCCGAAGCCTGCTCTTCATTACCCATTTCTTCGCCACCAAAGAGGATTTCATCTTCGCCTGCAAAAAGGACTTCATCTCCGCCACTCATTTCTTCGGCACCAAAGAGTACTTCTCCGTCACCTTCAAGAAAACTCTCGTCGAGGGCCTCATCCTCAAGCGCAAAAAAATCCTCACCTTCGAACTCGCTCAGCATATCCAACGTTTCCTCTTCTGCAGCAACATCTGTAGAAGAAGCTGCATCTTCTTGCTCTCCTGTCGAACAACTTGTCAGTAGTCCACTCAAGATTAGTAGTACTAGGCTAAATTTTGCAAAACTCATACTGGAGTCCCTTGTTGAATTACTCTTTTTTAATATTAGTGTAACTCTATAAAATTTCCTGTAAAGCGATGAAATCTTTGCCCTATGAAAATTAAAATTCTGGCAACCTCTAATAAGGCTCAAGGTACTTGTTATAAACCAAGCCTTTCGCTTCGGTATTCATGCTTGGAACACTCTTCACTATTCCTTGATAAAATTTCTCGGTGATAATTGTGACAAAACCTGCTTTTAATCTTTTTGTTCAATTTTTCCCTGCTCTGTTAAATAATGTTAGAATGATTAGGGCGCTAATATTTGCCCACTAGGAAGTATGACCCATGCCAATACTCAACTCGCCTACTTATGTACCTCCTATTCTGCTTAGGAATGGTCACTTACAGACACTTGTTCCTTATCTGTTTAGAAGAGTTACAGAGCTCAAATACAATCGTGAAAGAGTTGATACGCCCGATGGGGATTTCATTGATATTGATTTTTGCCCTTCTGTTCAAGGTGATACCGACTCAGTTGTTATTCTCTCTCACGGCCTAGAGGGAAATAGCCAAACTCCATACATGAGAGGGATGGCCAAATATTTCACACAGCTTGGAGTCGATGCTGTTGCATGGAACATGAGAAGCTGTAGTGGTGAGATGAATAGACTTCCTATGTTTTATCATTCCGGTCTCACCCAAGACTTAGAATTGGCCATCGAGTATGCACTTACAAAGAAAAACTATACAAATATTTACCTTGTCGGTTTCAGTTTAGGAGCAGGTCTAACGGCCATGTACCTAGGTCAGAACGCCAAGACTCTCAACCCGAAGATTAAAAAAGCCGTTGTTTTCTCGGCACCATGTTGTTTAAAGTCTTCAGGAGAAGAGCTTGCTAGTCCGGCCCATCGTATTTACTCAGAAAACTTATTAATGACGATGAGGAAAAAAGTTTTAGAGAAGGACCAAATTATGGGCCTTCCAATGCTTGATCTTCACAACCTTCATAAAGTAAAAACATTTCAAGAGTTTGACGACAGAGTGACATCCAAGCTACTTGGCTATCAAGATGCTCAAGAATACTACCGTAAAAACAGTTGCCTTCCTTTCTTGGAAAACATCAACATTCCTACTCTTATCGTCAATGCTAAGAATGATCCATTTTTAGGAAAAAAATGTTATCCGATTCGTGAAGCTTATAAAAATAGTTCGCTATATTTAGAGATGCCAAAGTCTGGTGGACACCTTGGTTTTTTCTATCTCAAAAAAGGCCCTTACTGGTCAGAGCAAAGGGCCGCTAAGTTTATCTTGGAAGACTAGATATCGATAATCTCTTGATTTTTTGTCTTATGCGACTGCAATCCTTTAGGTAAGTTTGAAAGGATGTCTTTTTCAAGTGCATCTATCATTCTTTCTTTAAGATAGATTCGCCTATGAACAAGGGAAACCTCGCGAGATGGAATAGTTCCGGAAAATTCTTTGGTGAGCTTCTTTCTTCTATTTGATAAACCTTGCCAGCACAGCCAAGGAATCAAAGTGTATCCTCCATAGTTTTCCACAAGATTCATTAATGTTTCCAGGTTCCCGCTTTCAAAACGAAGGTTTTGCCCAGATTTTTGCCCCTCTCTTAAAGAGCATATCTGCGCCATCTGAGTGCGCATGCAATGTCCTTCATTCAAGAGCCATAGTCCTTTGGAGTTAAGCTCACTTGCCTTTACTTTTTCTTTCGAACTTAACGAATGATCTGAAGAAATGAAAAGTGAAAAAGGCTCATAAAAAAGTGTTCTCTCCACAATATTATTTAGCTTTAGAGGTGTCACTAAAAGAGCGGCATCCAACTCATCCTTTTCAAGAAGAGTCATTATGTCTTCAGTTTTATGCTCTTCAATAATCAGATCAAGCTTCGGATGTTTATGGCAAAAATCTCCTACAAAAAGTGGAACGAGGTAGGGAGAAAGTGTCGGTATCACCCCTAAGCGAAATTCTCCAACCAGCTCTTTTTGCCCTACTTCAATGACCTGAAAAACTTTTCGATATTCTTGGATAACATTTTGCGCCTGATCAATAACGGCTTCGCCTTCTTGGGTGGGAAGAATTGGATTTTTTGATCGGTCAAAGAGAATAACTCCCAACTCTTCTTCCAATTTATTAATTTGCATACTCAAAGTAGGCTGTGTTACAGCACAAGCTTGGGCCGCACGTCCAAAGTGGCGGTGTTTATTCACCGAAAGAACGTACTCTAATTGTGTTAAGGTCATTATTGACCTCTCCTTTTAAGGATAAAGAAATCGATAAGTTTAAAAAACTCATCTATAATACCTATGGGCCACAAACACTGTCAAAACTCACAAAGGTAGAATGACTTCGCAATTTTCCCCATCACTTTCAGTTGGACAGGCGCTTACAACATTTGATTGGGCCATATTTGCTCTCGTGCTCATCGTAACTTTTGTCAGTGTTATTTACGGACAGCTAAAACGTAAACAAAAACTGACCCAAGAAGATCACTTCCTTGATCTTCTTATCATGGGACGCAAACTTACTCTCCCCTTATTTGTGGGAACCCTCGTCGCAACTTGGTATGGAGGTATATTCGGCGTGACCCGAATTGCCTTCGAGTCAGGTATTTTTAATTTTATCACTCAAGGTGTGTTTTGGTATGCATCCTACATAATATTCGCTTTTTTCATGGTGCATAAGATTGCTCCTTATAAAGCTTTAACCATGCCGGATCTCATTCTGAAAATGTTTGGCCCCTACTCTGCAAGATTAAGCGCCGTGTTTAATTTTTTTAACGTCTTGCCAATTGCTTATCTTATTAGCCTAGGTCTCTTTACTCAGGCACTCTTTGGGGGAGGCCTTTTTACCCATATGTTGCTGGGTTTAATGGTTGTTCTAAGCTATTCCAGTTTTGGAGGTTTACGTGCCGTTGTTTACTCTGACCTGATACAGTTTTTCGTGATGTGCTTTAGTGTCGCAATGGTCCTCTACGCTTCCATATCAACATTTGGTGGCCTAAATTTTTTACAGGAAAAACTGCCTACAAGCCATTTCAGTCTAACAGGGCATCATGGCCTTGGCGCCACTTTGGTCTGGGGACTTATAGCTCTTTCAACTCTTGTAGACCCCAATTTTTACCAAAGATGCTTTGCTGCAAAAACACCAGAGACGGCCCGCAAGGGGATCCTTATTTCGACAGTTATCTGGTGTTGCTTTGATATATGCACGACCTTTGGCGCCATGTACGCCCGCGCAACGATTCCAGAAGCTGACTCAGCTCAAGCTTATCTAATTTACTCTATTCAGCTCCTCCCTCCAGGTCTAAGAGGACTTTTCTTAGCTGGTCTTCTCGCAACAATCCTCTCAACATTAGATTCTTATTTATTTTTAGCAGGAACCACTCTCGCCTACGATCTTGCTCCTCAAAAGTGGAGAGGCCGCCCCTGGGTACATCATTTGGGAGTTATACTGGTTGGCATCATTGCGCTGGCCATGGCCGGTTTATTTGAGGGCAACATTAAAGATGTTTGGAAGATTCTCGGCAGCTATTTCGCAGCTTGCCTACTCTTCCCTGTTGTTGCTGGGCATCTTTTCCCTAACAAAATCTCTGATAAAAGCTTTGTGACTTCGGCCATTTTGGCCGCAATGACAGTTACGGCCTGGCACGTCCTTCCATTATCCGCCCCTCTCTCTCTCGTAGAGCCACTGTATGCCGGTCTGGTCGTAAGTGGGCTTGGACTTTTTCTCTCAAGTAAATTATTGCGCTCTGCCTAGTGGAAACATCGAGCATCATAGAATAAGCTTAGTGCTTACCAAAACAAGACAAATGAAATAAACATATTTGAAAAAGGAGCCTGTTGTGGCGACTCAAGACGAAGATAAAAAGAAAAAGGCCCTAGAGTACCATTCAGCGGGGCGTCCTGGAAAAATTGAGGTCACTCCGACAAAACCATGCTTGACCTCGGAAGACCTATCCAAAGCCTATACTCCAGGCGTTGCACAGCCATGTATGGAGATCTACAACAATCCAGAGGATGCCTTTAGCTACACAGCTAAAGGAAACCTCGTCGGCGTCATCACAAATGGAAGCGCCGTTCTAGGCCTTGGCAATATTGGACCCCTAGCTAGTAAGCCAGTTATGGAAGGGAAAGGCGTACTTTTTAAGCGCTTTGCCGACATCGACGTCTTCGATATTGAGGTTCAAGAACCAAGTATTGATGGAATGGTTAAAATTGTCAGCGCCCTTGAACCGACATTTGGGGGAATCAACCTAGAAGATATCAAAGCTCCAGAATGCTTCGAGATTGAAAAGCAACTCATTGAAAAAATGAATATTCCTGTTTTTCATGACGATCAACATGGTACGGCGATCATTGCTTCGGCCGGCTTTCTTAATGCACTCGAAGTTGCAGAGAAAAAGATAGAAGACATTAAAGTCGTCTTCTCCGGCGCTGGGGCAGCATCCATGGCCTGTGCGAATTTATTTTATGAGCTCGGTGTTAAGCATGAAAACCTCCTCATGTGTGACTCAAAAGGCGTTATTTACAAAGGCAGAACTGAAGGAATGAATCCGTATAAAGAAATATATGCGGTTGAAACAAGTTTGAGAACTCTTGGTGACGCCATGAAGGACTCCGACGCCTTTATTGGCTGTTCAGCAAGAGGGGTCCTAACACAAGACATGGTTAAAACAATGAGAGCTAATCCTATTATTTTTGCCATGGCAAACCCTGAGCCTGAAATTTACCCTGATGAAGTTTTTGAAGTTCGCGATGACGCCATTATGGCAACTGGTCGCTCCGACTTTCCAAACCAAGTTAACAATGTGTTAGGTTTTCCTTTTATTTTCAGAGGTGCCTTAGATGTGCGTGCCAGAAAAATTAATAGCGAAATGAAGCTGGCCGCCGTTATGGCCCTTGCTGAACTTGCGAAAGAGGAAGTTCCAGATGAAGTCAAAGTTGCCTATGGAGGCGACGATCTCAGCTTTGGTCGCAACTACCTTATCCCTAAACCATTTGATACTCGTGTTCTAACAAGAGTTTCTCCAGCAGTGGCCAAAGCGGCCATGGAAAGTGGAGTCGCAAGAGTTAATATTGACGACATGAAAGGTTATGCTAACAACCTCCAAAATAGACTCGGGACAAGTGCTCCTTTCATGAAGTCTCTGCGAGACCGTCTGCAAACAAGTGTGAGAAAATCAACTCAGAAAAACCGCATGGTCTTTGCCGAAGGTGCAAACTCACGAGTCCTCCAAGCCGCTAAGATGATTTATGATGATCAAATGATTGAGCCGATTCTTTTGGGCGACAAAAAGCAAATCCACAAAAAAATGAAGGACCTAGGCTTACTCACGGAGCTTAAAGAGCTTGAAATCATCACACCTGCCCATCATGAAAAGTTTCGCGAATTCTACACTCTCTACTCTCAAGAGAGACAACGAGATGGTGTGAGTATTTATCATGCAGAAGATGTGATGGCGCTTGAGAACTACTTTGGTTCAATGATGGTTAAACAAGGTTTGGCCGATACTTTTATTGCAGGACCTACTCTGACTTACCCCGAGTGCTTCACTCCTGTCATGAATGTGATTGGGACAAGAAATCAGAGAAAAGCCGCTGGTATTTTTATACTTGTTTTCAAAAACAAAGTTTTATTTCTGGCCGATTGTACGGCACAGGTCGACCCATCAGAAGAAGACCTTAGTGAGATCGCCCTAAGTACGGCCGAACTTTATCGCAACCTTATGATGAAAGAGCCACGAATCGCCTTTCTAAGCTTCTCTTCATTTGGATCAAACAAGCACCCAAAAGCAACGAAGGTGAAAAAAGCAGTGGCCCTGACTAAAGAGAAGCGTCCAGATCTCATTTGTGATGGTGAAGTTCAAGCTGACGTCGCTGTAAACAAAGGGATCATGAAAAAACTTTTCAACTTTAGTGAGCTTGACGATGCTGCTGATATTTTAATATTCCCTGAACTTAACTCCGCCAACATCAGCTACAAGCTGCTTTCACAAATGGCCGAATGTCACGCTATCGGTCCACTACTCGTCCCCACAAATGCAACCGTCAACATTGTTCAAAGAACCTCATCAATTACCGAAATTGTGAACATGGCAACAATTACAGCACTCATTTCTGAAGTCCATAAACAAACGAAAGATAACGGAGAAAATATATGAGCTTTAAAACCATCTCAACTAAACTTGCCCCCGAAGCCGTTGGTACTTACTCTCAAGGAGTTGAATACAATGGTGTCATTTACTTTTCAGGACAAATCGGATTAGACCCTAAAACAATGGAGCTTCAAACCGGCTTCACAGCTCAATTAAACCAAGTAATGAAAAACATTGACGGTCTTTTAGAGTCACAAGATTTAAAAAGGACAAACATCCTCAAAACCACAATTTTCTTAACGAACTTAGGAAATTTTGGAGAAGTTAATAAAGCATACATAGAGTATTTTAGAGAGCCCTATCCTGCGAGAAGCTGTGTGCAGGCCGCGGCATTGCCAAAAGATGCAGAAGTTGAGATAGAGGTTATGGCAGTTAGGGCCTAAATATTTAATGTTCAAAAAACACTATATTTTTGAGACATCGGCGACAAGGAGTAAGCGGTATTTAATCAATGCATGCTTAAGCCTTGTCCTTTTCTTTTTAGTCTACACTATTTGCTGTTTCATCTTCATTCTCGTTTCAAACAGCGAAAATGAAGTTACAAGAGGAGCTTTTTTCCAAAAAAACCCAGACCTGCTTGTGGTCTTTACTGGGGATACAGGACGTATCCCTTTCGCTCTTGATAAGGCGAAAGAATACCCCTCTTCTCAAATTTTCATCACTGGCGTATACGCAAAAAACTCAATCATGACACTTATTGCGCCTCTGGGAATCGAAGGGGAAATTGATTTAAATCGCCTTGAAATCGATCACCTCGCAAGAAATACCGTTGAGAATGTTGTGGCGACCTTACGATTTATGAGAAAAAAGAAGAACCATAAAACGGCCATGGTTATTTCACATGACTATCACATAATGAGAATTAAAATCATTGTCGATAAACTTATGACTGAAGAAGACGGCTATGACTTCTATTATTATGGTGTGAGAACTGATTACACGAATTTCAGAAATCTGAAGATTTTATACAAAGAAGTTTTCAAGCTCGCTAGAACCTATCTCTTTCTCATGCTCTGGGATACGGGATTTTCACCAGCCCAAAATTAGCTAGACTCTATTAACAGAAATAACTTCCTCAATCGATTCAATCATACTAATTGTTTTGAGAAGCTCACTGTAGTCCTTTACTTCAACCTCAAAGATGAAACTCCCCTTTCGATCAGGAAGAGATTTGGCCATAGCACCTTTTATATTGACATCAATGCTATTGATGGCCTTTGAGATTTGCGACAAAATCCCAGGTTTATCGTGAGTGATCACTCTGATATTAACAGGATGTTTAAAAGCAAAATCACTATTCCACTCAACATCAATCGTTCTGGCGAGTTCGCCTGAATCTACACGATTACAGGATGCTGTATGAACTGTAATACCACGTCCACGAGTAATATAGCCTACGATGGGGTCTCCTGGAATAGGATTACAACAGCGGGCCATCCTAATCATAAGGTCGGACATACCATCCACAATAACGGCATTATCTTTATTGGACTTTCTGCGAGCTGTCTTAGATATCGTCTCCGAGAATTGGTCAATCTCAGATAGTTTTTTCTCATCATTGTCGTACTTTTTAAGTGATGGGATATTTTGGACAACAGTCTTGGGGTGAATTTTTCCAACCCCAACATGAATAAAAAGCTCTTCGTCTTGAGCACAGCTCAGCGACTTAACGGCTTCATCTAGTTCTTTAGATTTAATAACGCTTTTTAAAGAAGAGCCTAAGACTCGAAAGGCTTTATCTAAAACCTCCTTGCCAACCTCCTTACTTTTATCTCTCTCAAGTTTCAGCAGCCACTGCTTAATCTTACTCTTTGCGCGAGAAGACTTAACGATATTCAACCAATCTTTAGAAGGAGTCTGATTTTTAGAAGTCAGAACCTCAACCGTATCACCTGATTTTAAGGTGTGCTTCAAGGGCACCATTTTTCCATTTACTTTGGCCCCGACACAAGAATGCCCGACGTCGGTATGAATGGCATAAGCAAAATCTAATGGGGTCGCGCCGTAGCGTAATTCACGGACATCACCGTTAGGAGTAAAGACAAAAACACCTCCTATATCGAGGTCATTTTTGACGACGTCCATAAATTCATTATGGTTCTGAACTGTTTGATTAAACTCAAGTAATTCCTGAACCCAATCGAGTTTCCGTCCCCCTGAGAAAGATCCTTCTTTGTATCGCCAATGGGCGGCGACACCGGTTTCGGCCACTTCATCCATTTCTTGGGTTCGGATTTGAATTTCAATACGCTCTGCTTGTGGCCCGATAACTGTTGTGTGAAGACTTTGATAATTATTGACTTTAGGTATCGCAATGTAATCTTTGAAACGCCCTGGTATGGGTGTAAAAGAAGAGTGAATGATGCCTAAGGTTTTATAACACTCTGTAATATTATTTACTATGACTCGAAAGGCTAAAATATCTTGAATCTGATCAAAATCGACACCTCTGGCCATCATTTTTTTGTATATAGAATAAAAATGCTTTGAGCGACCTGTGACTTCTGCGCGTAGAGAGTATTCGAATAAACGATCACATACAGTACTTACTGTTTCTCTGATATAGGTCTCTCGCTCCGATTTTTTCATCGCAACTTTTTCCGCGAGTCTATAATAAATATCTGGCTTTAAGAAACGTAGGCAAAGATCCTCTAGTTCTCCTTTGACTGAGTTGATACCGAGACGAGAAGCCAGAGGTACGTAAATATCTAAAGTTTCTTGTGCAATTTTCTTTTGTTTTTCTTCGCTTACATACTGAAGGGTTCGCATATTGTGCATGCGATCCGCAAGCTTCACTATTATGACCCGAAGGTCCTTTGCCATGGCAACGACCATCTTCCGGAAGTTTTCTGCCTGGGACTCCTCTCGAGTTTTGAATTTTATTTTCGAAATCTTTGTGAGCCCAACAACAATTTGGGCAACATCATTTGAAAAATCTCGCTCTAATTCCTCAGGCTCTACATCACAGTCTTCAACAACGTCGTGTAAAAAACCTGCCATGATCGTGTCGAGGTCCATATGGAGTTTTACAAGAGTTCCTGCAACATTGATGGGATGAATAATATAATCTTCACCGGAGCTTCGCTTTTGTCCACGATGGGCCTTTTCAGCAAACTCATAGGCCTTTCGCAATTGATCAAAGTCAGCATCGGGGTAGTATGCCTCAACTCGCTTAACCAATTCATCTATATTCAAGTCCCGCTCATGGGAGAAATCTAACCTACTTTGCATGTCTCTCCTTGAGAATATTGGCCACAATCTCTTTAAGGTCAGCATAAGCTCGATCGAGCTCATCATTCACAATACAAAAATCAAAATCATGTTTTCTTAAAAGCTCTTTCTTCGAATTTTCTAAACGGAGCTCAATAACACCAGTGGAATCAGTTCCCCGGTTGCGTAACCTGTTCTCCAGCTCAACAGCTGAAGGTGGGCAAATAAAGATGGCCTGTACTTTATCTTCAAAATAACCCTTAAAAGAATCTGTTCCTTGAACATCAAGGTCAAAGAGTATGTTCTCACCTTCTTTTCTACGTTTTTCAACAAACTCTTTGGAGGTTCCATAGTAATTAGAATGAACCTCGGCCCACTCTAAAAAATCTCCCGCTTTTTGTTTTTTCAAAAATTCTTCTTTATCTATAAAGAAGTAGCTCTCTCCATGAGTTTCTCCAACTCTTTTAGGGCGAGTTGTGAAAGAAATAGACTCTTTAAGTTCAGGGAAATCCTTTTTTAAATATTTAATAAGTGTAGACTTTCCTGATCCTGAGGGAGCGACAATAACAATGAGTTTTCCTTCTTTACTCAAGATTAAGTCCTTGTTCACGCATTTTTTCCAACTGGACTTTCATTTGCACGACGCGATCAGAAATCTCCTTAAGAGAGGATTTTGAACCTATTGTATTAGTTTCTCTGTTTAGCTCTTGGGCCAAAAAATCAATCTGGCGGCCGACCTCTTGAGGTCCACTTAGGATTTTGTTCAATTTCTCCAGGTGGGCATGAATACGATTAATTTCTTCATGAACATCCATCTTTTCTAAATAGAAAACAACCTCTTGCAGCAGCCTGGATTCCTCGACAGCGATTTCTGATGAATATTCGGCCACTCGCTTTTTTAGTTTTTCTTCTACGTGTGCTTTAAATTCATCGGCCCTCTCAACAATTCCCTGAAAATATTTTGCATAACTTTCTTGGTGATCGTTTAAATGAGAGACAAGTTTGGCACCTTCCCCTTCTCTCGAGTTTTTGAGCTCTTGAGAAGCTTTTTCAAAAGCTTGAAAGAGAAGCTGTTCAAGCTTCTTTTGTTTTTCATCATCTTGTTCTAAATAAAATTCTTGGCGCAGAAACTCTGTCGAATGCACGACCAACTCGACTCCTTGAGCCTGCGATAAGGTCTGCATCTTTTTGATATAATCCTTAATTTTAGAATCATCCAAATCATCGAATCGATTTGTCTTTTGCGTTTTTTTGACATTAACATAGATGTCGAAACTTCCTCTTTTGAACATCTCTGAAATTTTCTGTTTCAAAGGTATTTCAAGTGAGGAAAATGAAGATGACATCTTAAAACGCACATCGCGAAAGCGGTGATTAACGCTTTTCATTTCAACTACAACTAAAAGTTCATCGTCTGCCGCTTCTCCGCGGCCAAAACCTGTCATCGACTGGATCGTCACGAATACTCCCTATGAGTCTTGAACATTTTTCAGAGTCGCGTTCCCCATCTGACGGAACTTAGCAAAACGCTCTTCTTTCAAAGTTACAAGATCTTTTTTAATGAGACCCTTTAGCTCTTTTTCTAATACTTTTTTAACATTTTCCATGGCCTTCGAACTGTCTCGATGAGCTCCTCCTGGAGGTTCAGGTATAACTCCATCGGCAACTTTTAACTCGTAGGCCTTGTCTGGACCGAGCTGAAGAGAGTTTGCTGCCACTTCGGCTTTTTTAGGATCGGCCCACAGAATTGAAGCACATGACTCTGGCGAGATAACGGAATAAACAGAGTACTCCATCATTAAAACTCTATCTGCAATCGCAATCCCTAAGGCTCCGCCTGAGCCGCCTTCTCCGATAACGACAGAGATAATTGGAGTTGGAATATCAAACATCTCGGCCAGGTTTTCGGCAATGGCCTGAGACTGGCCTCTCTCTTCTGCACCAATTCCAGGATAAGCACCGGGAGTGTCAACAAGACTAATCACGGGGATATTAAATTGCCCGGCCATTTTCATAACTCTTAGTGCTTTACGATAACCTTCGGGTCTAGGCATTCCAAAGTTATGCGTAATCTTTTCTTTTGTTTTTCTTCCCTTTTCGATACCAACGACGGCCACTTTCTGTTTGCCTATATAACCAAAGCCCGCAATAACAGCGGGATCATTTGCAAAACGCCGATCACCTTTAAGTTCATGAAAGTCATCAATCATTTCATTGATATAATCAAAAGCATGAGGCCGATTAGGGTGCCGTGAAAGTTGAACTCGCTCCCATGGAGTTAGATTTTCATAAATTTCTTGGATGAGATGATTCACTTTTTTTTGAAGTGCCTTCACTTCTTTAGAAATATCAATCTCTGGACGACTTGAAGCCTCCTTGAGTTCTTTAATTTGATTTTCGAGATCACGTACTGGTTTTTCAAACTCGAGCGCGTAGGTATTCAGGTCACTCACGGTTAAGCCTCGCTTTTGTGTGAATAAGGGCACTTGGCCACGCTTTTACTTTTTTCGCACAATAGTACATTAAACCGGAATTCACAATCGCTCAACACGATGCTGCAATTTTTAGCGGAAGGTCCACCCATGGACCTCGCCTCCTTCAAAATAGACGTAACGCGGCAATCCGTTCTGATTATACATCCAACGCTCATTTTCGGAATACGGGTCATCGCCTGCAATATCAACTCGTGAAGGTCTTCCCATCATGTTCACAACCCTATGTTTATCCATTCCGATCCTTAGATCCGGAGGTGACATTTCCCTTTGCTCTATAAGTGAAAGCGTTCTACCTCTTTTCGGTGAATAAGCGTAGGGTTCAGCTTCAGACATCCTCATTTGAAGATAGCTGTGACGCTCATAAGATGACAAATTTAGATAGTAAATCCTCTCTGATACCGTTGGTAAAACACTCTTGGCCTGTTGATAGACGAGGAGCTCATGCTCTGCCAATCCGGCCTCTCGCCTTTGCAGCTCTTGTTCTAATGAGCGTTGATTTTCAAACTCTTCTTTAGAGCGATAACTCGCAGGCGTTCTGGCCATTAATTCGCTTTCGCTTCTTTTGGCCACACCTGAATCTCCGGGCACTGTTTTGAAGTCGCGTCCGGCCATAAAAAAAGTGTCATCGCGATTCATTTCATCGATAAAGCTTCTACGCTCTAAAAACTGGGCACAGCCTCCCAAAATAGAAGTCGAAATCAAAAAAAATATATTTATTATTGTTTGTGTTCTCATAGCCAAACCTCCGATGACACTATCGTCGAAAAGGGCTTGGTAACTTAAAGTCAGCACGTTCAGACTGCTCCAATCGGAAGCTTTTTCCTAAACTCGAGTCAAATACTCCTTTAATCACTAGAAATTTTAAGTTTATTGCCAAAAACTGCCGATGAGAACCTGTAGAACGAGGTTTAATTTGAAAAAGTGGCAAAATATTGAAGAAATTCTTAATCGCTTTATCCTGAAGCTTATGCAGCTTATCAGGACAATATTTCGTAAATCCACGCCTTCAAAAGTGCAAAAAAAGATTCAACAAGGTCAAAAGAGTCTTGGTAATAAAAAAGAAAAACTCCACCAAGGAGTAGATAGGTCCAAAGAAAAATCAATTCATGCTCTATTCGCACTTAAGAAATGGCTCATGATGGTTCCACTCAAGCTTCAGAACCTATTAGCGACACTATTTGAAAAGCTACAAGCTTTAAAAACAAAAAAGTTCCGACCGGCCGAGGCCATTATGGTGGTGGCCGCTTTTCTTGCCCCTTTATTGTACAAACTTAAAGGCTGGTGGGCCGGACTCAGGCCAGAGACAATTGCCTTAACTATTATTGGATCGGCTGCTTTTGGTCTAACAACTCTAGGTCTCGTCACATCCACACAGAGAATGACTGAAGATGAAGGAGTGGCCAGGGAGCCAGCGGCAAAAGTCGAAAGGGCCACAAAAATAAGCACTCGTCCTCATTACTACAAAGTAGATGAAAAACAGTTCACTGTTCTTAATATTCAAATGCCTATTTATGTCGGAGGGGTAAACAAAATACGAAGTTTGCGTGTGGACCTCACCATTACGCCTAGCAACCGCTATATTAGAGAATACCTGTATGACCATGAATACCTAGTTCAAGACAAGCTCAATTCTTCAATCAGGCCCATTGTTCCAGAGTTTCCTCTCCAAGAAGAAGGCAAAAGAATCCTAAAAGAAAAGGTGCGCCTAGAGCTCAATGAACTTCTTCAAAAACACAAAATCAAAGGTGAAATTAAAGAAGTTCATATTCATTCTATGCTTGCAGGCTAATTCTTAGGCCACGGAAGCACGCCTCAAAGTGCTTCTTAAAGTATTAGGAGCTAAGCCTAAAGCTTTTGAAGCCTGAATGATATTCTCACCAAGCCTTTGATAAACCTGAGTACAATAAACCCTTTTAACTTCTTCGAGCTTTCTAATTTCAAGCTCGGAAACTTCCAAGGGAATATTCCAGCTACCATTCTCCAAAACCTCATCTAGTTTACAATATTCAATTCTTGGCCCTTTCGTACAGACTCTTTTCTTTTCGAGGTGACCTAAGAGCTGCCTAATATTTCCCGGCCATTTTTGTCTTTGATAAAATTTTAACAAGCGATAAGAGATCACAACATGATTAGCGCATTCAAACTCACGGCAAATGCGCTCAGTAAGACACGGGGACTCCCGCAATGGCGTTAGCTTTGCTTGCGCTCCCGAACTCAGGCGAAAGTAAAAGTCAGAACGCATTTTCTTCTGCGCCACGAGAACAGAAAGGTTTGCACCTGAAGCAAAAATCAATCTGGCGTCACTTAGAACATTTTCTTCTGCACCGACCGGCCTGACATGACCATCTTCTAAAAAAAGTAACAATTTCGTCTGTAAGTCCCAAGGAAGAGAATCAATTTCATCAATGAAAAGGGTTCCGAGGTGTGCCTGCCTAAAAGCTCCTTTTTTTTCACAATGAGCTCCTGTGAATGCCCCTTTTACGTGTCCAAAAAGCTCTGATTCAATCAAACTCTGAGAAAATGAAGAGAGGTTAATGTGGACAAACTCGCCCGCGCGTCCTGAAGATTCATGAATCTCTCTCGCAAGCCTCGATTTCCCGGTTCCCGACTCTCCAGTGAGCACAATATTGAGTTTTGAACTAACAAGCTCAGGTGAAAGCTCCCCTTTAAGCGAACTTTCTTGCTTCGAAGAAAAGCGATCAGGCTTTTGTGCATCGAGCTGGTTATGCCCGATTTGAATCTTGTCTCCTCTTTGAATGAAGGCCTCAAAACAGGGAGCACCGTTAAGACGGAAACTGGCCTGGCCTAAGGAGCGCAGCAAATAACGTCCTTGGTTTTCTAAGTCATAGCGGTGACCTTCAGAACTCCCAACAAGTTCCAACTCGAACTCTCCTAGTGGATAATCAAATCGAGGAAAATGCCAATGATCTCCTCTCAATTCAAAGCGCTCAGATACTCCCAATTTGATACGAAATTGTGTTCTCTGTAGCTTCACAGTCCGAGTTGCCCCTGTTGGTGGACGAACCTGTAGAATATCCCCAAACTTGAGGCCATCGCGCTCCAAATATGGGGCATGAAAATCACTTAGATACCTTTTTTGCACTCTTCCCATCAAACAACCTCCCTAATACTGGTCTAAAGTCCTTCGTCTTTACAAAAAGGATGCCAGTAATTGCTTTTAAGAATTCTAGGATTTATAAGATGATGGCCTAACTAAGTGGTAGAAAACCTGGACTAAAGTGCCACAAGTTCAATCAAAGGAAAAATATGACCTTAAATATTTCTAAAGGACAAACGGCATTCCGACTCGGAATCTCTTCACCTGAGCAACTACAAACATTCTTAGAAGAGAACGACAGGGCCGTGGGTGTAAGTTTTGTTGGGCGCTCAAACGTAGGCAAGTCCAGCCTGATTAATACCCTCTTTAGAAGAAAAGTGGCCAGGGTCTCTAATACTCCTGGGCGAACGAGAGAGATCAACGTTTTTGAGTTTAGCATCGAAGATGACGGGAAGCTGCGCGAGGACCTCCCTTCGTTTTGGCTTTTTGATTTGCCAGGTTACGGCTTTGCAGAAGTACCGGCCAAGGTTTCTGGAAACTGGCAAGAGCTTATGAGTGTCTTTTTTCAAAAAGTCTCTCCAGCTGTTTTAATGCTTAACCTCCAAGATGCACGCCACCCAAATCAAAAGAGTGATCTCTCTTTTCAAGATTTTCTCACCTCTTTTCCTCTCGAAACATTTATGGTGTTTAACAAATTGGATAAACTGAAAAAGCAAAAAGAGCGAGCTCAGCTCAATAAAATGAAACCTAAACTTTACCAAGAGCTAAAATGGGTCAAGCAAATTCATTTTGTTTCTGCTGAGGATAAACAGGGAGTCGACCAGCTCGAAGCGGCCCTGATTAACTTTTTACTTTTAAAACATGAAGCTCTACGAGTTTGATTTTTCTTCGTCTTCTTTAGATTTTTCATTGGACTTGATCGTATTCACTTCTTCTTCCAGAGTTTCGAGGTCTTCCTGACAAGACTTAATTGTGTGAATAAGGTCGTGAACCTTCGGGTCTTCCCAATCAATTTGCTTTGATTCCAATGCATCTGCCGCTAATCTCCCCAACTCTTCATATGCCTCATGGAGTGAAGTGTTCGTCTTAGAGGCCGTTAACATCTTTTTACCGATCTCAGTTGTACGCTTAATTTCTTCAGAACATGTCTGAAAAAGCTCTTGAACCTTTTCAGTCCATGGGGTTTGGTGTTTTTGCATATCAACCTCACACGTAGGTATTAAATCGTTGCGTTTGTGAAGTATAACCTTTTATCCCCTCTCTTGTGAAGAAAGGAGTTTTTGCTAGACTTGGACCACTATCTTATTTTAACTGAAAGTGTATTTATAACCGAGGAACAAGGTTGGATTTTTTAAAAAAGCTTCACATAAAACCTGCGCCGGACTCTCAGTTTGACCAAACCTTTGAACACCTAAAGAAGGTATACCCCAATCAAGACCCTTGGGGACTCAACTTAAAACGGGCGCGCAATACACTAAGATTTATCTATCCGCTGTATAAACACTATTTTAAAGTTAGAGTTTTTGGTCAAGAAAATGTTGAGGACCGCCCTTATATGGTCACTTCAAACCATACCGGCCAAATTGCGATTGATGGCATGCTTATCTCAACGGCGTTTGCCATGGATATAAGACCTCCGAGGATTTTGCGTCCAATGGTTGAACGGTTCGTGACGGCCCTTCCATTTGTTGGAACATGGACAGCAGAAGGAGGCTCTGTTTTGGGTGACAGACAAAACTGCTTAAATCTTCTAAAGAGAAATCAATCGGTCCTCGTCTTCCCTGAAGGAGTCAGGGGAATTGCAAAAAGTACTCAGGACCATTATCAGCTCAAACCCTTTACTCAAGGCTTCTATCGTTTAAGCCTGGCCTCGAAAGTTCCCATACTCCCTGTTGTTGTCATAGGGGCCGAAGAGTTTTACCCGTGGGTCTATCATCCACGTCCGCTCATCAAAATGCTCAAAATACCGGCGCTGCCTTTAACTCCCAATATTGTCCCGCTGCCATCACCAGTAGACATTCACATTATGGAACCAGTATTTCCACCAGAGGGTCTCTCGGCCGATGCTCCTGATAAGAAAGTGAAGGAGTATATTTTAGAACTAGAAAAAAAGATGAAGCGAAAAATAGAGGAAGGTCTTAAAAGAAGACGACCATTTTTTGCGGCCCATAAAGGTGGACAGTAATGCTTAATTATCAGGACGCAAAAAAAGTTCTGCTTATTGGCGCTGCTGGCGGCTTGGCCCAAATAACGGCCGGTCTACTTAGCAAAGAGCATCCTCATCTTAAGATTATTGGCGTTGATTCTCGTCCCATTGATGATATTCCCAATAGACCTCAAGTAAAAATTAAGCGCATAAACTATACTCGTGGAAATTTTGAGAAGCTTTTCCGTGATCATAAATTTGATATCGTTTTTCATCTCGGTCGTTTGAGTCACGAAAACATAGGGGACACCTCCAGTTTGGCCCACCGATTAGACCTCAACGTGATGGGAACATCACGCATACTCGATCTTGCCTTAAAGTTTAAAATAAAAAAGCTTGTTCTTCTGAGTACATTTCACGTTTATGGAGCTCTTTCAGACAATCCTGTTTTCATACGTGAAGACCATCCTTTAAGGGCCTCGATAAAATACCCCGAACTAAGAGATGTCACTGAAATGGATCAAATCGCCACAAACTGGATGTGGAAAAACCAAGATCAAGTTTCAACCATCGTCCTCAGACCTTGTAATATTGTTGGGCCTCAAATCCATAACGCTATCACGCGCTACCTTCGCACTTCTTATGCTCCCGTACCTATAGACTACAATCCTATGTTTCAGTTCATTCACGAATTCGATATGGCCCATGTGCTTATCCAATCGGTAGACCAAGTTCCAACTGGTATCTATAATGTTGCACCTGATGAAAGCATCTCTCTAAAAGATGCGAGAGATACTGTTGGCCAGAAAAATCTTCCTGTTCCAATGCTTGCCTTGGCACCAGCGGCCCACCTTGTCAAAAGACTTTGGAGCTTCCCTGACTACCTGCTTGATTACGTGCGCTTTTCTTGCATTATAAGTTCGAGTGCACTTGGCAAACACCTCTCCCGAGATAAGTTTCGTTTTTCGACTAAAGAGACTCTTGAGCTTTTAAAGCTCGACTGAATCAGGATTCAGTCAAAGGCCATGTACCTTAATACTCTCAGTGTTCACCTTCTCGCCTGCAGAGTGTGAACTTTATACACAGTGGCACATTTTAGGTCCGCTTTGTTCCAAAATGCTGGAGAACAGCACAATCATGAAGTATAAGAAATAAAGAATTTGAATTAATAAGGACTTATTTATGACAAATACTTATATGTTTCTTAAAACAAATAGGCTTCTTACAGAAAAGTTTAATCAGAAGAAAGTAGCGAACCCTTCTTTTTCCATCCGTGCATGGGCCTCTCAGATGGGGCTGAATTCTCATGGTGGACTGCAACAGATCTTAGCCGGAAAAAGAACAGTACCGAAAAAATACATTCCAGCAATTATTAAATCTCTGGAACTTACTCCTGGTGAAGCAATGTATTTTGAAACATTAGTGGACCTGGAAAAGAGCAAAACGCCTGAAGAGAAAGATATTTATAACAAAAGACTTACTCACTTAAGGCCTAACAAGAAGCCAGTTCAAGTTCTTGAAATCGAGAATTTCAAATACTTTCAAAATCCTTTGCACTCAATTATTAGAACCATGATCGAACGTAAGGATTTTGTTTATGATCCCGAGAAAATCAAAAGGACACTTCGATTAGTTACCACTCGGCGTGAGATTAAAGAAGTCGTTGAAAGATTGATAGCGCTAGGTCTTGTTTCGATTAGCGGAGAAAAGCTTAAAAAAAATCATAAGCATATCAAAAATAAGATAGATATCCCCTCTAGAGCAGTCGAGGACTATCATCAGAAGATGAGTCAACTCGCGGCCGAGGAGATAAAAAAACAGCCAATTGAACAAAGAGAGTTTAATAGCTTTTGCTTGAATATTAAGAAAGACCAAATGAAAAACGCAAAAATGAAAATCAGAAATTTTGTTGATGAATTTATTTCTGAGTTCGAAGCACCAAATAAAAATTCAAATCAAACATACCAACTCAATGTTCAATTATTTTCGTTAACGAAAAATAAAGGAGATTTATAATGAATAGAATATTTCTAATCACATTGCTTGCAATTGTAGGCTTACAAGGATCAACTGGTAGCGCCTATGGCTCATCGGGTGAACAAAAAATCAGAACTATTGCTGATGGAGCCGGAAATGGCGGTGGTGTCTGGGTTTGTCAGAACAATGATCAAGCAAATTCAATCAGATGGATTCAGCTAGTTGACCTTTATGAAGCTGAAACGGAGTTTTCTCTGTCACTGGAAAACTTTGGCACTGAAAATTACAAAGAAATTATCGAATCAGTTAAGTCTAGCCTACTCTCTGTTAACAAAAACCTCCATGAAAAGCTTCTTCCGTATTTTGAAAAAGTGGATTCAAGCATTAAGGAGATTGATGCGGACCTTGAGACTATAGATGATGCTCTCTATAGAGTTAGACCTTCTGCTAGAGATTGCACAAAAGGAGGTATTAAATACGTCCAGCTTGCGAATTTCACGAAGTACGGGGCAGTTCTCGTCAATAAATACCTGTTCAACAATTCAAAGTTACAAGAGTCTGATAAAGCAGCTCTTATCTTACATGAGGTTCTGTATTCTTTTTTAAGAGATCGCTATGGCGACACAGACTCTGTCAGGACAAGAAAGGTTGTTGGTTATATCTTTTCAACACTCAGTGATAAGAAAGTAAGTAAAAAAATTCACTCTGTCTTAGGCCATGTCAGTCGCGGCCTTGCCGATATGAACTTCATTCCTGTTTATAAAGGCTCCTTTAAAATGGGCTCCCCTTCAACTGAAGACAAAAGGTATATTGATGAAGATGAACGACTGGTAACAATCACTTACGATTATGAGATGATGACGACAGAAGTCACACAAGCAATGTACTTTGAAGTAATGGGACGAAACCCATCATACTTTAAAGAACGAAAATATTGTCCCCAGACCTTTGAAAAGATTGTAAGCCACACGACGGGACAGAAAGTGTCTCTATGTCCCAATAATCCTGTTGAGCAAGTTTCGTATGATGACGCCGAGAACTTTATTACAATGTTGAATTCAAAAAATGGAATGAAGTATCGCCTCCCTACAGAAGCAGAGTGGGAGTATGCTGCCAATGCAGGAAGCCAAGCGGCTTATTCGTTCGGAGAGAACGAGAACCTTCTCTCAGAATACGCGATTTTCACCGAAAACTCGGGGAGTACAACTCACCCTGTAGGTTCATTAAGAAGTTTAGCAAATGCTCCCGGGCCAAACGGACTCTATGATATGTATGGCAACGTCAGCGAATGGACACAGGACTTTTATATAAAGTCACCCGAGGGCGGTATAAACCCAAAGGGTCCGATTTGGGGAACATATTTTCTCAAGGTCGTCCGAGGCGGAGCGTGGTATTCCTCTCCTCGATTCATGCGGTCTGCATCACGTCACAATTTTGAGCCGAAATCTCGCCTCTTTTATCTAGGCTTCCGTCTTGTAAGGACGTTGCAATAAGCCCATCATTCCCTCTCCCTCTAGGTCTCATATCAGAGTATCCTAGAGGGACTCTTGTTTAAGAGGTTTGGTTTTGAACCTTCATCACTGCTACACTGATCTGCTTTATAATAGTCTAAACTTATAAAAATACGTAAAGGACAATGCATGAAAATTTTAACACTTATATCTGTATCTATACTTACTGCACCAAGTTTTGCTATTGACCTTGGAGATGATGCACGCAAGGAAGAGGTTAGCTTTCTTTGTCAGGCAGTTGATCAACAAATGATCGAGTGGAGTACAGACATGGCCCTAGAAATTGATAGCTGCTATTCAAGCACTGCTAAGGTTGCTTATTTTTCAAAAGGCTTAAAAATTGTTTATGGCAGACTAACCTTTAATGCGCCTGATAGAATGAAATTTCAACTAGACTGCCAAGCAGCATACAAAGGAGAGCTTGAAGACAACATCTCCTTTGGAATTCGCTGTCACTAAGATTAAGACGTAACGGCGAGGTTTGTTTCTAGTTACAGCATTCTTACTAAAGATGCATTCGAGCAGGGCGATAACTGTCCGCACAATATGCATGAAAAACCGAGATTGACGGAGAGGCCCAGGCCGAATTATGATAACAAAACGGTGAATTGGTAAAAACTTTACCTCTAGATGGCCCGGTGGCGGAATGGTAGACGCAGCGGATTCAAAATCCGCCGGTAGCAATACTGTGCGAGTTCAAGTCTCGCCCGGGCCACCACGATTTCAAGCCTTATATTCAAATAGATCTATCCAGAGATATTTTTGGTATCAAGGATAACTGTCCCAGCTAAGTCTCCAGTGACATTCACCACAGTACATCCCATATCTACTAAGCGATCAACCCCCATGATTAAGCCAACTCCTTCTAAAGGAATTCCTACTTTAATCAATACTGCGGATAAAATTCCAATACCAACACCTGGAACGCCAGGAGATCCAATGGAGCTTCCAATTGAGGTTGCTGCAACAAAGGTGATCTGCGCCAAAGATAAGTCAATATTATAGGCCTGGCTTAAGAAAATAACAGCAGTTGTTTGCCAAATAGCTGTGCCTGCCATATTTACTGTCGTTCCAAGTGGGATAAGAAAGCGTGCGACCGAAGGTGTAACATTCAAATCCTCTTCCGCTACTTTCATCGTCACCGGCATCGTTGCAGCACTAGAGGAGGTCGAAAAAGCGAGCAAAGCAGGTGTCACTATTTTCTTTAAAAAACTGAAAGGCGAAACCTTTGTGAACAATGCTACAGAAAAAACATAGAGAAAGATAAATGTTAAAAAACCAGCAAAACTAGCAATAACATAAAAGGCCATACTTTCTAAGGCCTTTGCTCCTGTAGAAGCGGTCACCTGTGCCATCATGCCAAAGACTGCAATAGGTGCTAAGCGCATGGCCCAGGATATAATGGTCATCGAAATCTGCTGAACCACTTCAAGTAAGTCCATGATCGACTTAGACTGTTTTTGCTCGATGGAGATTAATGCTATGCCAGCAATAATGGATAAAATAACAACCTCTAGCATTTGCCCTTCAACGATAGAGGCCAGAGGATTGGAGGGAAGGATATTAACCAATTGCTCTGGATGGATATTTATAATGCTACTACTATCAGAAGCGACTACTGTCGCCCCGGACAACGAGAGTCCTACGCCGGGCTTAATTAGAAAGCTCCATAAAATAGCGACTACAGTAGCAAGGCCTGAAGAGACTAAAATATATATTGAAAAACGTAAGCCTAAAGATTTCATTTGCTCAACATCAGTCGTCGATGCCAAGCCTCTTATTACACTGGCAATAATAAGAGGGACTATGACCATTTGAATCAGTTTTAAAAAAAACTTTGCTGGTAAAGTCAGCCACTTTAATAATCCATCTACTAGTCCAGCATGGGAACTAATAAAATCAGCAATAGGACCATCTGGTGATACAAACCACCCAAATAAAATCCCCAGTACCATCCCTGCGAGCACCTTGGCCCAAAGTTTAGTCTCAACTAACACCACAACTTTAGATGACAGATTTTTAAGAGATTGGGGGTCAAGAAATGATAAAGCCTGAAAGAATTTAAATTCGTTCAATTTTTCCACCTTTGTATATCAATAAAAGACTGGTAAGAGGCTACCACGTGGATATTCTAAAAGGGTAGACGCAGTGGGCACCGAAGGTTTACGTGAGCGAGCGCTGTTGCAGTAATGATTGCTAGTCACATACATCTTCATTTTTTTGTTTTAAAAGGTATTGAAATAAAAGATAAGGACCAATTTATATATTTTCCTTGTATCTACCTGATATTGCAGAGTTTAATCTCTTTCTTCAATGTTTATTTTAAAGAAAATTTCTTACATTTAAATATGAAAGACTGAAGTTTCGGGACCCTAAGTATTGCTTACAGTTCGATCTAAACATTTGCTTGAGATGAAGAGTATTGATCTTTAAGTGAACCTAGAGCTTAGCTTTATACAAGTAACTAGAATATTATCACGATTAAATCGCTATAAACTTCTCTAAATAAGAACTTATTTTCCTGTGTATCATTACTAATGGAATTGATGGAAAATAATAAAAAATTATCGAAAACATGCTGTGGTTTAAACCCCTCGCGACTATTTAAGGAGTAACGACATGTCTCTTGCTACGAAAAATGAAGATTCACACAACGAGAGCTTTGACTTAGATCCAATTATGAAGCAGCTGGTAGACTTGGCCCCCGTAAACATTATGCTTGCAGACAAGTATGGCAAGCTTGTTTATATGAATGAAAGCTCATCGAAGACGCTTAAGAGACTTGAAAAATATCTTCCCGAAAAGGTTGAAAACATCGTGGGCAAATCTATCGACATGTTTCACAAGAACCCATCTCATCAGTTGAAGATCATCTCAAATGCTAAGAACCTCCCAATCCAGTCCACTATAAACGTAGGAGACCAAAAGCTTGACCTTCTAGTCTCTGCCATTACGGATAAATCGGGTGAGTATGTAGGACCAATGGTGACTTGGGACATTATTACAGAAAAAGTTAAGCTTGTTGAAGACCTCACGTCTGGTTCCAACGACCTTTCAGGCTCTGCAAACAAGCTTATCGAAGTGGCCAGTAACTTACTAAAAAATGCTGAAGAAACTTCCGCTCAGGCCACAAGTGCAGCAACGGCCAGTGAAGAAGTTTCATCCGGTGTTCAAACAGTCGCCACAAATATCGAAGAGATGACAGCATCAATTAAAGACATTTCTGCTTCAACTGAAAAAGCAACGAAAGTAACGGATATCGCCACAAAAAACTCTGACGAGGCCAAAGCAATGGTCCAGGCTTTAGGTGAATCAAGTCAAGATATTGGAAATATCATTAAAGTCATTAGTTCGATCGCACAGCAAACAAATCTCTTGGCCTTGAACGCTACGATTGAAGCTGCTCGAGCAGGAGAAGCTGGAAAAGGATTCTCTGTGGTTGCAAATGAAGTTAAGGAACTTGCCAAGCAAACAGCAAAGGCAACTGAAGATATAACGAAGAAAATTGAAAAAATTCAGAATGATTCAAATACTGCAGTGGACTCAATGAATAAAGTTTCTGAGGTTATCAACGAAGTCAATAGTATTTCTACGACAATTGCTTCGGCCGTCGAAGAGCAAGCTGCAAGTACAGATGAAGTATCTAGGGTTGTTCAGCAATCTGCAGATGCAGTCACGTCAATTACTAAAAATATTAATGAAGTTTCAGGCTTGTCTAAGCATACTGGACAAAATGCAGAAGAAACGAAATCAGCGGCCATGGAGGTTGAAAACATCTCTAAAAAGCTGAACGAACTAGTCAAGAACCTAGCAATTTAAAATAATCGTAGATCTCATACGCAGTTAAACTTGCCGCACTTGTCATTTATAGCAATGATTAGTGATAATGGGGTCTACGCTTTTATAACTCTAGGAGAACATATGAAAAATATTCAGCTCTTATCTCTGGTCATTAGCTTTCTACTTTCACCCCTCGCTTACTCTCAAA
>Ga0136604_1000220_pt1 | contig 31872 bp, 30 predicted proteins | sample AntRauFillE10628_FD_104928 | JGI IMG/M metagenome (GOLD analysis project Ga0136604, IMG submission 104928) | Saline lake microbial communities from Rauer Islands, Antarctica - Metagenome Filla E10 #628 | ecosystem: Environmental > Aquatic > Non-marine Saline and Alkaline > Saline | place...
CCTCCGAAGGAGGAGAAGCGGTCCCCACTTTTTTGGGGACGGAACCCCTGCATAGCCCGACCCCGAGAATGATCGCTCCCCGACTTTGGTCGGAGGAGCGAATGCATTCGAGGGGGCACCCCCTAATCAACAAGAAGAATGAGCGCTGAAAGCATTATAAAATCCATGGTTTCTTTGAAAATCCCCGGATGCGGGGAAACACCCGGGGCTTAAAAAGTAATTCATAATGTTCGCAGTATTTATTACGCCCCTTAGTGTATTTCAAAAAGGGAAGTGTTCCGCTTAGGAGGCAGAGATTTATATTTTTATCTAAATTCATTATATTACCAATAGGCGTAAGGAGCGGTATCGCCAATCGTTATTGAAAAAAAGCATAAGAATGAAGGCCCGATACGAACAAAATATAGACTCTGATCAAAAACCAGGTTCGGTCACTTTTCAAAAAGTGAGAAACCGAACGGAAGAGATTTGCAGTCAATTAGCAGCTGAGGATGCAGTAGCTCAGCCCATAGAGGATGTGAGTCCGCCCAAGTGGCATTTGGGGCATACGACCTGGTTCTTTGAGAACTTTGTGTTGAAACCTGATGTGGAAGACTATCGGGAGTTTCACCCCTCGTATAATTTTCTATTCAATAGTTATTACAACAGTCAGGGGGATCGAGTGAATAGAGGGCATCGTGGGGCACAAACGCGACCGAGGCTGCGGGAGGTCAGGGAGTATAGAAAATACGTAGATCTGCATATGGCGCGATATTTGGAATCGGGGTCGCTGACTAAAAAGCAAGAGCGAACGCTGAGTGTAGGGCTGAATCACGAGGAGCAACATCAGGAGTTATTGATAACTGACAGTAAATATATTTTATCGCAAAATCATGTAGACAGCGGGTTTTTATCAGCGCCTCTGATCCAGCCGATTCAAAAAGAGCAAGCTTTGATTTCTATAGAGGAAGGACTTGTGGAGATTGGTGCTTCGGGGGATGGATTTTGTTTTGATAATGAGTGTCCGATGCATAAAGTATATCAAGCTGCCGCCAATATTTACCGTCGACCGGTGCTGCAAGGGGAGTATCTGGAGTTCATAAATGATGGTGGCTACGAGGATCCGCTACTTTGGCTTTCGGATGGATGGGCCTGGCGCCAGGAAAATAATGTGCGCCATCCGTTGTACTGGCGGTGGGAAAAGGATCAGTGGAGCGAATATAGTTGTGCCGGCACAATTCCCTGGCGGGCGAATGCTCCGGTGGCCCATCTGAGTTACTACGAGGCGGAAGCGTATGCGCAATGGGCGGGAGCCAGGTTATGCACTGAAGTGGAGCGAGAACTGATAGATGATGAGCTTCGGACAGATCAGCAACTGTGGGAGTGGACGAGTTCACCTTATACGCCCTATCCGGGCTTTGCGCCCTGGGAAGGTGCGCTAGGGGAATACAATGGGAAATTTATGGTGAATCAAATGGTGTTGCGCGGGGGATCTGTGGCAACTTCACCCGGTCATTATCGGCCGAGCTATCGAAACTTTTTTCACCCTGACAAGCAGTGGCAATTCACCGGTCTTCGACTGGCAAAAAAATAAAAAAGAATAATGAATTCAGAGATACTCAACTTTGCTTTTGGAACCAATGAGTTGCCCGAGCTAAGAGAATGGCAAGAAAAATGGAAACGGGCGACTGACCAAGAAGATATATATTCTATTGTGGGCTTTCACGGCTTAGCTGCCTTGCAAAAAAAGATTCACGAGCGGTTTATTCAGCGAACGGTAAAAGGGGGCTGTTCGTCCCGACAAGTCATGGTGACTGCCGGTGGAACTGAAGCCCTTTTTGCGAGTCTCCTCTGGTTAAAGTCAATCAACGGAAGTGTACTCCTGCAGCACCCTTCCTGGGGCTACATGACAGATACTTTGGAATTGCTTCAAATTCCTTACTCCTACAGTCGTGCGACGGATGCGGAAAGCCTAAAGAAAGATTTGGCCCTTGTGGAAAAAGGATCCCCGACATTATTTCTGTTGACACACCCTTCCAATCCTTTCTCGTATGTTTTCCCCTCATCGTATTTACGTGTTTTGTCTGAATGGGTTCATGCAGATGAAAATCACTATGTATTATCTGACGAGATCTACGACTGGTTTGTTGGAAAAGAAGAGGACTATATTTCGTGGGCGAGTTTCCACGGTCTCCAACAAAGCATCATTGTCCATGGATACTCCAAACCGACCGGCCTGGCCGCTTTCCGAATTGGCTACCTACTGGCCGATTCTTCGGTGTATAAAAAGATATTTCCCTTTCACTACAGCAGTAGCTATGGGGCAACGATTTATTCACAGTTTATGGCTTTACATGCCCAGGAAGACGAGATGAAGCTTCGAGAAGTGTTGCGATTGGGGACCGATCGATCATGGAAAATCATTAAAGAGGAATGGCAGGATAGCAGAGTAATGAGCCTACAAAAAAGAAGATCGGGGATGTATGCCAATTTTGTGATCGATGCGCCTGTGGACGAACAGAGCACCTTCTTTTCGCAACTTAAATCACAAGCAAAAGTTATCGTCACTCCAGGAGATAATTTTGGAGTAGAAGCGGGCGGATTCCGACTGAATATCTGCCGACCTCCGGATCAACTCGAGGAAGGGATCCGAAGAATACAAGAGTTTACTAAGACACATTTCAAAGATTAAAATTAAATACTTTATTTCATGAGTTCATCAAAATTTGAAGCAGATGTGATGAAAGGATTGCATGCGAAAGAGAAGCACATTCCTTCAAAATACCTCTATGACTCCCGCGGGAGTAGTTTGTTTCAAAAAATAATGGAACAACCCGAATATTATCTGACGGCAGCGGAACGCGATATATTCTCGACACAGGCTGCAGATATTGTCAGCAATATCACACCGATAAAAAACACTTCTTTCCAAATACTGGAGTTAGGTGCCGGCAATGCATCGAAAACTGAAGTTCTACTAGATGAAATAGAACGAAGATCGGTAAAGGTCATGTACCGGCCTGTAGACATTGATGGGCAAGTCCTAAGTCAACTGACGCAAAGAATGAGTTCCAAGTATACAAACATTAAGATTAATCCTCTGGAAGGTCTAAATGATCAGGCATTAGCCTCCCTACCCGATCATACCCCTAATGTTATTTTGTTTCTAGGATCAAACATAGGAAATTATCCCAAAGTGGAAGGGCAAGCACTCCTGGATCGGATTGCGGACGCCATGAACGTCGGTGACCTATTATTGATGGGCGCAGACCGTAAAAAAGATCCAAACACGATCCAGGCGGCCTATAACGACAAAGCGGGAGTAACTGCAGCATTCAACAAAAATATACTTCGGAGAATCAACTCAGAATTAGATGGAGACATTTCATTGGATGCCTTTGAATTTTTTGCCTATTACAATATTAAAGCTTCAGCGGTTCATTCTTTTTTAATTAGCCGGGAGGATCAAACTTTTACTATTGGAACAGATCGCAGCCCGATCCATTTGAAAGCATGGGAATACATTCAGATTGAGGTAAGCAGAAAATTTTCACTCGAGGATCTAAAGGAAATGGGGGAAACGGTCGGATTATCGATAAGTGAATACTGGACGGATTCGAACAGCTTATTTTATGAGGTCCTCTATGAAAAGAAATAAAAAAAGGCCTTGCCGATGGCAAGACCTTAATTTATACGTTATGTGCTTAATTCAACAGCTGTTAGCCACCAAAGTCATCAAAAGAAATATTCTCTTCGGGAACGCCATACTCATCTAACATTTTGATTACAGCTGCATTCATCAATGGAGGGCCACAAAAGTAATACTCGACCTCTTCCGGCTCTGGATGATCTTTAAGATAATTATCGATCAACACTTTGTGGACAAAGCCCACGAAACCATCTCCGTTATCGTCCAGACTTTCTTTCGTATTCCAATTGTCTTCTTCCAAAGGTTCTGATAAAGCCACTTCAAAACGGAAATTATCAAATTCCTTCTCAATTTCACGGAATTCATCTACATAAAATAGTTCTCTCTTCGATCGACCACCGTACCAAAAGGACACTTTACGATCTTTTGTCTTTTCCGTGTGAAACAAATGGAACAAATGAGATCTCAATGGAGCCATACCTGCACCTCCACCAATATATATCATTTCTTTCCCTGTCGGCTTAATAAAGAACTCTCCATAAGGACCGGAAATTGTTACTTTATCCCCCGGGTTTTGTGCGAAGACATATGAAGAACAGACACCTGGATTTACATCCATCCATCCATTTTTGGCTCTATCCCATGGAGGGGTAGCAATACGGATATTAAGCTTTATGATGTCTCCCTCTGCCGGGTGATTTGCCATGGAATATGCCCGGAACTGCTCTTCTGAATTTACCATTTTCAATTCCCAAAGATTGAAGCTATCCCAATCCTCTTTAAACTTATCCGGCCCCGCAGGATCATCTGGTTTAGGTTTGATATCAATATCTTCACTAAAGTCCACTGTAGTCACCGGAACATCAATCTGAATATATCCTCCCGGTTGAAAATCGAGTGATTCTCCTTTTGGCAGGCGAACGACGAACTCTTTAATGAAAGTGGCCACATTATAGTTAGAGACAACTTCACACTCCCATTTTTCGATTCCGAAAATTTCTTCTGGGATTCTGATGCGCATATCTTCCCGTACTTTCACCTGACAAGCCAATCTTTTGTTTTCAGCGGCTTCTTTTCGGGTGAGGTGATTCATTTCTGTAGGGAGTACATCGCCCCCTCCTTCATCGATATGACATTCACACATGGCGCAGGTTCCCCCTCCACCGCAAGCAGAAGGTAAGTAGATATCCTCATCACTTAATACATTCAGCAGGTTCGACCCCGGCTTTACTTTTAAGGGATTCTCTTCATCTCCATTAATAACTATTTGAACATCGCCTTGGGGCACCAATCGCCTGCGAGCCATAATGAGCACAAATGACAAGCCTAAAATCACCAAGCTAAATACAACTACAGCCCAGATAATAGGCATCATTGATATTGCAAAAACCATAAGATTCATTTTTTATTAGTTTTCTCCTCCAACTGCTAAAAGCGCAGGGTCAATTCCCATCAAGGCCATAAAAGCAATACCCATGAGACCCGTCAGCAGAAAAGCCATTCCCAAGCCGCGCAATCCCGGGGGTACATCCGAGTACTTAATTTTCTCTCTGATGGCAGCAATTCCAATAATCGCTAAGAACCATCCAAAACCACCACCGAGGCCAAAAGCTACGGATTCAGTAAAATTGTACTCTCTGGAAACCATGAACAACGAACCACCAAGAATGGCACAATTCACAGTAATCAAGGGTAGAAAAATTCCCAGTGAAGTGTACAGTGAAGGAGAGTATTTTTCAATCACCATTTCTACCAATTGCACCATTGAAGCAATTACAGCTATAAACAAGATAAACCTCAAAAAGGTCAAATCCACGCCAAAAAGCCCCGTTTCACTAAGTAAATATTCAGAAATAATCCAGTTAATTGGCATCGTTATGCCCAAAACGAAAATAACGGCTAAGCCGAGACCAAAAGCTGTTTTCACTGTCTTGGATACAGCCAAATACGAGCACATGCCTAAGAAATAGCTCAGCACCATGTTCTCAATAAAAGCCGACCGAATGAAAATATTTAATTCTTCCATGATTTTTTTTTATGATACGTCTACTAATTCAGGATTATAAGATCGCTGAACCCAAATCAATATAGCCAATATGAACATGGCTGCTACTGAGAGGACCATTAAGTTATTATTGGTATACCAACCGAACATCACACTCTCAGATGTATTGATTAGGAAGTCTTGAGTCGGGCCAATGATTTTGAATTCAATCGGACTACCGGCAAACAAACTTCCCTTTCCGAACAACTCTCTAAAAAAGGCAACAATAATAAGTATCGCTCCATAGCCCACGGCATTCCCCAATCCATCCAGCATAGACTGCCAGGGCTTATTTGCCAAGGCAAAAGCCTCGAGGCGCCCCATGATTATACAGTTTGTGATAATCAATCCAATAAATACGGACAATTGCTTATACACTGCGAAGTTCAATGCTTTCAAACTCAATTCGACCATTGTTACCAATGATGCAATGATTACGAGTTGGACAATCATTCGAACCTGCTGAGGAATATATTTCCGCAAAAGAGATGTCGTCAAATTAGAAAAGACCATAACAAAAATAACAGCTACAGCCATAATAATAGACGGGTACAATAAAGTAGTCACAGCTAATGCAGAGCAGATTCCCAATACTTGAACAGTAATCGGGTTATTATCTGTCAACGGATCTGTAATCAGCCGTCGCTCCTTTTTGCCGAAAAACTCCTTCTTCTCTTTCGGTGCTTCTTTAACTTGCGTTTCTTCTGCCATGATTATTTCCTTTTAATTCTTAACTTTTTCTGGGCGATTTTTACTGATATAACTCATATAGTTTTCTAAGCCATTCTCAAGCATTGCCGTTACTCCGTCTGCGGTTATTGTTGCTCCGGAAATCCCGTCCACCTCGTGGTCAGGGTCCTTAGCACCTCCTTTACGAACGGTAATGGAGACAAATTCACCATCCTCTGAAAAAATCTCTTTACCAATAAATTGTTCTCTAAAATTAGGGTTGTCTTTTATTTCCGCTCCGAGCCCTGGGGTTTCACTTTTGTGATCAAAAGTAGCTCCAGCGACCTCGTTAAAATTAGACTCCAGTGCTATATTCCCCCAAATGGCATCCCAAAGCCCATTTCCCCGAACAGAAAAAATAAAGTAATCAGAGCCATCCTTCTCGTATTTGAATACGGGAAGCAATCGATTGGACGGGTCTTTTTTCTTTTCCTTTTCCATATCGATATTTTCTGCCTGACCACCAGGATAACCTGCGGCAACGACTTCTTCTTCGCTTAGGCGTTCTCCGTCAGTGTTAATCACATACTGCTCAACTTTGGAATCGAAAATATCTTTCACTTCTTTATCCGTCATTTCACTGACCGGTTTAGGAAGCTTGGTTTCCACAGCTTGAATAATACCTCGCTTATTATACAAGGCCTCATTGGCTTTGTGTATGGGCTGAAGAAGTGTTGCCATAGCTGCCAAGACAAGCGCGACTACGCAAGTCATGACAAGGACAAATCGGATAACGTAGTTTGTACTATGCACGTTTTAATCTTTTATTCATGTTAGACTCTAAAACATAGTGATCGATGAGAGGAGCGAATACATTCAATAGTAAAATGGATAGCATCCACCCCTCGGGATAGGCAGGGTTCCAGACCCTGACGATCATACCGACCATACCTATGAGTAGGCCATAAATTAATTTTCCTCTATTTGTTGAAGCGGCACTCACGGGGTCAGTGGCCATAAAGGCCATAGCAAAAAAGAAGCTCCCCATATAAAATTGATAGTACCACGGTACTTCCATAAAAGGGCTTGCTCCCCAGGCATTCATAATCATAGCCATTCCGGCAGCACCAATAATCATACTCAACATAATGCGCCAAGACGCAATACCTGTAATCAAGATAAATGCGGCGCCAATTAATACAGCTGGCTTACTCGTTTCACCTATTGAACCAGGGATAGCACCCCAAAACATTTGGGATTCAGTATACACTTGAGTCACGGCTTCCCAACCGCCTTCATAGGCTAATGCTAGCGGAGTTGCCCCGGTAAAGCCATCGACAATGGCAGCGCCGGGTTCAAATAGGGCCCAGCCTGCGGCTTCAAAGATTCCGTTGAAGAAGCCCGTATGAAACCAATTATAGTCCACCATTGCTCCGGGAGCAATATTTTCAAAGCCACTCACCCACACTTGATCCCCTGCGATAGTTACAGGATAAGCGAAAAATATAAATGCCCGCGATAGCAAAGCAATATTAAGAATATTCATGCCAGTGCCCCCGAAGGCCTCTTTACCAAGAATAACAGCAAAAGCAACAGACAGACCCAAGATCCACAAAGGAATATCGGGGGGCATAATTAAGGGAATAAGCGCTCCTGTCACCAAAAAGCCCTCTTCCACAGAGTGCCCCTTCTTAAAGGCATAAAAGAATTCAACGCCTAGTCCAACCACATGGGTCACGATAAATATAGGAATCAATTGAATTAAACCGTAAGCCAATTTGAGGTGAATGGCTTCAAAAAACCCTTCGTGAAGACCCAGCGCTGTAAAATGCTGATGTCCAATATTGAACGTTCCCACGATATAACACAACTGAAGAGCAATCACCACGTGAACCATTGTCCGTTTGAGATCCATACCATCACGAATATGAACACCCTCTTTGGTCGTCTTATTTGGTGTAAACAAGAAGGTAAAAAAAGCGTCAAAAGCCGTATGGGCTAATGTGCCTTCTTTAGGCTCAAGTTTGTTTTTTATATTTTCTGCAATCTTACTCATAAGATAATTGTTTTCAACGATTACAATTGAGATTCAACATATTCTAATCCCTCGCGTAAAATTTTCTGAAGTGGCATTTTGGAAGTACATGCAAACTCTGCCAAAGCAACATCCTCTTCAGATAGCTCAGCAATTCCCAGACCTTCCATTCGCTCAAAATCATTAATCATTATTGCCTTCATTAAATGTTGCAGGTAAATATCCATTGGCAACATTTGCTCATACTGTCCCGTGACGACAAAGGCTCTTTTTTCTCCATGCGTATTCGTGTCCGCATGAAACTTTAAGTCGGGAATCAGGAAGTTAGGATAAGTTCTGGAAATAGAAGGCTTTAATTTATTGGGAATTAACCAACCAAAAGGTTCGTAATAATCTCCCTCGGCGATGACCGTAATTTGTTGAGAGCGCGCATCCAGAAACATATTCTTTTCTTCCTTCCTACTACCGAAAAGAACGTTTCCATTAATGATTCGGTTGTCACCCTCTTGTAACCTATTCTCTAATATTTCATTTAAGTCGGCGCCTACATGGGTCTTAATATACGTTGGGTTTTCCATCTTATGGCCCGTAAGAGCCAACACTCTATCCGCCATAAATTTATTCTGAGTAAATAATGCGCCTAAAGTAATAACATTCTGAACATCTGCAGTCCAAACGACATCGGTTGTGTGTATGGGGTTTACGTGATGAATTTGAACGCCCACATTACCCGCAGGATGCGCTCCTTTAAAGTAATGCTTTTCGACGCCGCTTGCCTCAGAAAAAGCCGCGGCCGGAGGAGTTTTCTTTCTTCCATCCAGGCCGAGGTAAACCTTTCCATCCGTTAGCCGATTGAGCACATCCAGTCCGGCTTGAAATTCCTTTTCTCTCCCTTCCACTGCCAAGTTGAGATCCGGGGCTAGTGGGGAGGTATCAAAAGTGGAAATAAAAATAAATTTGGGATCTTGCTCAGGATCGGGGACAACGTCAAATGGTCGCTTTGTCAACAAAGACCATCCTCCGTATTCCATCAAGTGTTTCTTGAGTTCTTCTCTCGAGCTATTCTCTAAATCAAAATCCGGCACCTCGCGATAGGTGATTTCATCTGAGTCCGCCAAAATAACTAAATTGGTAATTGCTCGTTTTGCGCCGCGCTGTAATTCGACAAACTCACCGCTCACAGGAGCAACGTATTTTATTTCCGGATGCCCTTTGTCAAAAAAGATCGGGTCGCCTGCCTTCACTGTTTGGCCTTCCTCAACTTCCAGTTTTGGAATCGGACGAATACCTCTATAGTTTGGCGGTTGTACAGCGTATGTTTTCGTTCGAATTTCCTCAATTTTCTTGGGGGGCACAGGAGATCCATGTAATTCAATATCGTGCCCTTTAGAAAGTTCATGCAACTTTTGTCCTTTGAGATAGGAAGGCAACTTACCCTGAAAAACACGTTTCAAGCCGGCCAATGGGTTTTTATTTCGCGATTGCAAATCGACACCGGATCTCTTTGCCTCAACTTTTAGCAGGTTTTCAGATACTACGACCACAGCGCCTAAAATAGCAATTATCGCTACGGCGACTAAGCCCAATCCTCCCCATCCCATTCCTTGACTGCTTTGAGCCCAAAGGGGCAAAGGGGCTAAAAACAATAAGGTTGTAAGCACGGAGCAACTTTTAACAAAATGACTCTTCATATGTGAAATTCTATCCGTATTAAAATAGCAGTTTGACCTGCTTTATAAATTGAATGCAAAGATATTAAATGATTTGACTTCGGATAACGAAAAGGTAATGGTTTTACAGCTCATAGACAATCAAAGGCAGCTACTCCAGCCGATAATTTCTAGACCATCGAAATAGTCCCATCACGGATACTATGGTATAGACTACAAATAAAGCAGTAAATAAATAAGCGCCTCTATGAGAGTAAATACCGATATAAATGGCATCAATAATAATCCAATACGTCCAATGGTGTAGCTTTTTCTCTATCAGTAAAAAGGTTGCTATTACTGAAAAAACAGTGGTCAGTGCATCCCAAAATGGCAAGCTGGCAGTGGTATAATAGATGGCTACATAAGCAGCTATTCCGCTGACGAGCAATCCTAATAAAATGATTGAAATATGCTTTCTCAACGATAAAGTACTGATTTCTTTTGTCGAGCCATCTCTCTTTCCCGCACTCCAATGTATCCATCCTACAACTCCCATAGCTACATAAAACACGTTGAGCGCTGAATCATAGATCAACTGATATTGAAACCAGGAGACATAAGCCCACAAACCACTACTGAAAATCCCGAATAGCCAACATATAATGTCATCTTTCGCAGCAAAATAGATGTAGGCCAATGCAAATATAACAGCCAGCCATTGGAGCAGGCCCAATCCATAGGCCGCCTCAATTATTTGATTCCACATGAAGTCTGAAATTAAAGGGAGAGGCAAAAGGAAGGGGTATTATTCTGAGGCCTCCTTGACAAAGACCCGAAATCTAGCTTGACTTAAAATCATATCCTCTTCTTTTGGCTCTTTTTGATCCGGCAGCATTTTATATGCAATCACATCCATGGTCACCTCCTGTTCTCCATCCCGATCAGAGCTATCGTACTCCACATAGATATGACCTTTTTTACCTGGATAAATCAACCCTCTCGTCCAATCCAAGTCGGTACATTCGCAAGCTGAGACCATATCGATTTCTAAAGGAGCAGTCCCTCGATTAAAAAAAGCAAAGGTGTGCTTGGGTTTTTGTCCTTTTTTGATCAGGCCAAAATCATGAAACTGTTCCTCAAAAACTAGTTGGGGGTCCCCGGATTGGAAGTTGGGCACCTCTGCTGATCGAGGCGAAATGTCTTCATAGTTATGAGCAAAAGATTGCGCTTTTAGGCTTTGTAAATTACTACAAAGAAAAAAAGACAAAACGAGTAAAAATGCTGCTAATTTTTTCATAATCATGGTTTGCGCTTAGCTCCGGAAGGATCTATCCTTCTTCTTCCAATTTGAGCTTGCCTTTTGGGGTTTTATTCGTCCCCTTTATAACTTCTTTTTGTATCTCAATGGTTTCCGGACCTTCAATTATTTTGAATTCCGTTCTTCTGTTTCTTCTGTGCTCTTCTTCAGAACATTCCACATTATTTGTGCAATCATTCAATATTTGTGTTTCACCGTACCCTTTGGCTACAATTCGGTTGGCATCAACACCTTTCTCCACTAGCCACTTCTTGGCATTTTCTGCCCGCCGTTGGGATAAATCCTCATTATACGCATCATCGCCGCGGGAATCTGTATGAGATGAAAGCTCGATTACCATTTCAGGATACTTTTGCATCAAATCATAAAGGTTATTTAAGTCGCTCTCTGCGTCTGGCAATATTTTATCATCGTCGTAATCGTAGTAAATGTTATTCATCCGAATCGGCTGATTGATTGTTACAATCTCCGTTTCAGGCTCTGCGGGTTCTAAATTAAACTGCTTCTTAAAAGTGTAGGACTTCGTCATGCCCATCGTGCTTATCTCCATGGAATCTTTAACATATCCATCCTTATAAGTGTACACCCGATATCTCTTATCCGCTTGAATTCTAAATTTAAAGGTATTTCCTTTATCACTTGAAGCACTATTGGCACTTATGATTTCTCCGGCTTCGTTAACTTCAGCTACTTCTATGGTCGCACCAAGCAATGGCTCTTGCTCGGCAAAGGCACTGGCCATCACATCAATTTCGATGTCTTTTATCCCAACGGAATAAATATTGTCGCAGCAGTGCTCACCTCGCAGGGATCTGATTTCATCATTTGATCGATTGGACACCAAATATCCCTTATCTGTCTCGTAATTAAACTTATAGAAAAAATCATCATATCTCGAGTTATATCCCAAACCCATATTTTCGGGTTTACTCCAACTTTCTCCATCCCATTCAGAATAGAAAATATCCATTCCGCCCATGGTCGGGTGGCCATCAGAGGAGAAGTATAAATATCCATTGGTATAAAACGGCGTGTATTCATCTCCAACTGAATTGATTTCAGATCCTAAATTCACAGCTAAACCGTAGGTGTTTTCCCCTCTAAGTGGTGAATAGTAAATATCATAACCACCTTGTCCCCCTGGGCGATCAGAAATAAAAAACAATACCCGCTCACCAAACAGTTCACCTGGGGAAGGATGCAGGACAGGATATTCACCATTTACTCCATTTAACCGAACGGGAGCTGTCCAGTTGATTCCGTCGTAATAAGAAGTATAGATGTCAGACTCTACTACCCTTTTACCCTGAATAATGGCACGAGTAAAAAACATTTGGCTACCATCTCTGGAAAAAGATGGACTTCCAATATGGTAGTCTTGATAGTTGATCGCCTCTTCCAAAGCTTCGGGTTTTTTCCAATCTCCATTTTTATCCTTCTTGCTGAACCTTATTTTTGCAAATCGATTATCGTCTTCTTCTCCTTCTGCTTCGAAATCGACATAAGAGTTTCGATCGAAATTAGAATAATACAGTTCACCCTGCGGACCTTCCACCGGCGCCATATCAGAAAAAGCAGTATTTATCGTTTTATCGAGGGGCTCCACATACAGATCGTAGCGCTGTTCAAAATCTGAAGCCATGATCATCCCATCAATTTCATTTTTGCATAAGGTGCTCAAAGAATCGCTGATTGAATTGTCTATCACGATATTAAAATGTCTGTATGCATCTTCGTAGTCCCCCTCCATCTTTAAAATCCGTGCATACATAAAAACTAATTCCGGGGCATTATCTTTTTTCACCTTTCTAAATACGCGCTCAAACGACCTTTTAGAACGGTCATAATCTCGATAAAGAAATTCGCAATGGGCAATAGTAGCTAAAATCGACAGATCTCTGCTTTCTGAATAGCATTCGCGGTACACATCCACAGCATCCAGATAAAAACCTTCGTCCACCAGACCATCTGCTGCGGCTAATTTCGCGGCATATGTTGCTTCGCGAAAAGGTTGCGCTGACACCGCCAGAGCCAGGCATAAAAATAGAGTACTTAAATAATATTTCATGTAAGAATCTTTCATGATTTCTTCTAATATCGAGGGCAGAAAATACGTCGTTGCACCTCGGGTTCTTTTTCAATTTTAACGATCCACATGACAGCCAGCTCCAATGCTCCTGTCCTACTATTGGCTTGTGCTAGAGCAGAAGTCGTCATATCATAAGCTAAACTCACTCTCAAGTCTTTTATTTCTAAACCAAGCAAGAGTTGTGCGGCATCACCGAACCTATACCCCACTCCTGGCAATAAAGAAATTTTCTTTTCTTCATTAACGGGAATTTTAGATCGAACTTGTATAGTCGTCTCAGTAAAATTATCCATCAGCTGAAAAATAGCCTGAGGAGTAATTACCATGCCGTTGTTCAAACCGATATCATAGGAAGCATGGCCAACATATCGCAAGGGGATGTTTGTAAATGCGCCACCGGGCCCAATGCCGCCGGGGCCTGAGATTCCACCACCACCGCCAGGACCTCCGGGAGACCCACCACCCGGTTGCATTCCCTGACCTCCTCCACGCTGCAAAATAGAGTAATCATGCCGAAAGAAGCGGCCGACCTTCCCTCCTATTCTGATTTCATTTTCATTGGCATCCTTGGTGCGAAACATACCTCCTATCGCAAAACTCCAGCGAGGCCGACTTTCGGTCGAAGCTCTGGCTAGGTCAGTACTTTGCTGACCTGCACCCAAGCCATCTCCAAATCTCAAATTATTTGCGCGGCGAAACCTCCTTTGGTAAGTGCCCATCTGAATACCTAACGTAAAATACCTGAAGGCGTTTTGAGATAGGGAAAGGTGATACGCACCACTAAATTGAAACTCTCCTGTAACTAACTGACCCGCGCCCGCTCGATCTTGTATGATGTATCCTCCAACACCAATCCAGTCTTTCTCTCCAAAACCATCAAATACCGGGGCATCAATGTAAAAGGAAGGGGTATTGAATCTGTTTTTTGTCACAGCAAACCCCTGATCTCTGTAAGTCCCCCCTAAGCGCAAAGTCCCAAAATAATCGCCTGTCTGTGCCGGATTGGTCATCATTGGAGCAAAATCAAATTGACTAACAAACAAGTCCTGAGAACTTGAATGGGTTACATTGAGGATGAGCCAAACAAGAATCAATATGAAGGGCAACAGTTTTTTCATGGATATAGATTTATATGCTCTTTCAGCTTTGAAGATGGCACTTTTTTTTAACACATTAAAATGACAGTCAAAAATAACCTTTATTTATCATCTTTTCAACAGGCAGACCCAGTATTCCTTCCTCTTAGAAACGCCTAATCTAAAATCCCAGTCAAATATCCAGTCAACTTACCCTGGATTGAAACAATAAAATGCGTATTTTCAACCGTTTTTTGGATAAGGGGAATACAAAACATACATTTGTCGTAGCTTACCGATCTAATTCAACGGCTAGTTTTCCGTCATTAGATCCATTTTCAAATTAACCAAAAATAAAACTCATGAATAATATTTTCAACTGTAACGCATTCAATATAAAAAGCCATAGCACTCTGGTCGGATTTATTTTCGTCCTGACCTTAGGATGTGCTGGTGAAGAAAGGGAACGTCCGGACGTGGTGAAAGAGAAAGCGAATAATACGGAAAATACAAATCAACCTACCAACAACACTGCTTCACCTTCGACTGATTTGTCTTCAATCAACAACTCGGGTGGAGGAGATGTACAGCATTATATTTGCCCAAACAATTGCGAAGGAAGTGGAGGAGCAAGTCAAGGTACTTGTCCTGTTTGTGGCACCGACTACGTTCACAATCAAGCATTTCACAATCAAGGCAATCAGTCTCAAATGAACCTGGAAGGCGGAGATAAACTCCAAGACTTGCAACAGCAGCAACCAGCTAGTGTGCCTGCACAAAACGATGCGGGTGAATATCACTATATCTGCAGTGCAGGATGCTCGGGAGGATCCGGATCGCAGGGAACTTGCAGTCAATGTGGAGCTCAGCTATCCCACAATCAAGCGTACCACAACTAGTTTCTGATAAATGTCAAATCAAAGGAAGTCGTAATTGGCTTCCTTTTTTTATTTGATCCCACCCCTCCTGCAGCTATACTTTTCTTATCTTGGTCTCGAGAAATATAATCTATGCTCTTAGCCGTTCTTGTAGGATTTATCGTAGCAATTTTACTGCTGCCACTGGGAAAAGTTTTCAAAGGGAAAGGCGCTGCTCTCATCAGCCTTCTCCCCCTATCTCTTTTTGTTTATTTCCTATCTTTTATTCCCGTCGTACAAGAGAAGGCTCAATTATTTAATTATCAATGGATTCCCTCCCTGGACATCTCTTTTAGTTTTTACTTGGACGGCTTAGCATTACTTTTTTGCCTGCTGATAACGGGCATCGGAACCCTTGTCTTTTTCTATAGCTCTGAATACTTAAAAAGACAAGACCACCTAGATCGGTTCTGGGGTTATCTCAGTTTCTTTATGGCTTCCATGCTGGGATTAGTTCTATCTGATAATATTATCACTCTATTTGTCTTCTGGGAATTGACGAGTATCAGCTCTTTCTTTTTAATTGGTTATCAAAACGGCAATCCTAAAGCTCGATCCGCTGCTATGACCGCTTTGAGTATTACGGGATTAGGTGGACTCTTTCTCCTCGTGGGCCTTTTACTCATCGGAAGTGTCGGCCAGTCCTACTCTATCATTGAACTGACTCAACAATCAGACCTCTTAACCACGGATGCCGCATATATCTATATCATTATCCTCCTTTTTATCGGGGCTTTTACCAAATCAGCACAATTCCCCTTTCACTTTTGGTTGCCGGGAGCTATGCAGGCTCCGACGCCTGTATCCACTTACCTACATTCAGCGACAATGGTAAAAGCAGGAATTTATCTGTTAGCTCGGTTTACTCCAATGCTCGGAGATACCCCTCAGTGGACATACACACTTACCATCGTTGGTGGAATCACAATGATTTATGCCGGAATTCAATCTCTTCTTCGAACGGACTTAAAAAGCATTTTGGCCTACACTACGATAGCAGCTCTTGGCATTATCGTCTTCCTCTTGGGCCTGGGACATGAAGATGCATGGATCGCTGCAATAGTATTTATTCTCGTACATGCCTTATACAAAGCCACCCTCTTCTTGATGACGGGAGCTATTGACTATAGTACCGGAACGAGAGACACGACCAAAATTCGTGGCTTGGCTCCCTACATGTGGCCTATAGCCATCGCCGGTATTTTAGCCGCCTTATCACATGGAGGCATTCCCCCAACTTTTGGCTTTGTGGGGAAGGACCTTATTTACGAGGCAACTTTGCATTCAGAGCACTTCTCAAAATGGTTGACAGCTGCTGCAATCTTCACCAATGTCTGTTTGGTCTTTGCCGGACTCATGGTGGGCCTTACACCCTTCCTTGGAAAGAAACCCGAATCTCTTACCATCCTAAAACGTCCGGGCCTCAGACTATGGTTACCTACAATACTCCTGGGTTTAAGCTGCCTCTTCCTCGGGCTTTTTCCCAGCTGGGTCGACCACTCGATTATAAAGGGTTCAGTACAATCCCTATTGGGAACTAATGCACAAGCTGAAGTCCACTTGAATCTCTGGCATGGATTTAACACTGTACTGGCTCTAAGTGGGTTAACACTCGCATTGGGCATTGGACTTTATTCTTTTTACCGGCCCAGTCACTCCCTGGAAAAAAGCCTAATGCCCATCGAGAAAATTTCTCCACATGGCGCTTATGATCTATGTTTAAGTTTTTGCAAATGGATAGCTACAAAATACACCAACTTACTCCAAAATGGCTATTTGAGATACTACTTACTGAGTATTCTTCTGTTTCTTATCGGAGTATTTGGTGTTGAGTTTTTTCATTCGGTCAATTTAGATTTCGACACCTCCGACTTCTCTTCAATCAGCTTTTATGAAGGCACCATCGCTCTCATTATGTTTGGCTCTATAATAACTGTAGTACAAGCGAATTCCCGGCTCGTCGCTGTTGTAGCTCTGGGTGTCGTGGGGTACTCGCTTTCCCTCTTTTTTATGGATTTTGGAGCTCCAGATCTAGCGATGACACAATTTGCCATAGATACATTAACCGTAGTCCTTTTTGTATTAGTCTTATATCGCCTTCCCAAATACTTGTTATACAGCAATATGCGTGCACGAATTCGAGATGGCATTGTCAGCCTGTGCTTTGGGGGATTGATCACCCTGCTTGCTCTGGCCATCATTCAAGAACCCATAAATACAGAGACCAGCCAGTTCTATGTTGATAATGCTTATTTGCTGGCAAAAGGAAAAAATATAGTTAATGTGATTTTGGTAGACTATAGAGGGGTAGATACCTTGGGTGAGATTACAGTCATCACTATCGCCGCTATTGGTGTATATGGTCTTTTGCATCTCACCATTAGAAATAAGAAGAACGAATTGCCCAAACAGCAGTAAAAATCAATATGAAATCTTTAATTCTTAGAACGGCCAGTCATTACTTATTGCCACTCCTCCTCCTGTTCTCTATGTTTATTCTTTTTCGGGGACATTATCTGCCTGGCGGTGGCTTTTTGGGTGGACTAGTGGCTGCCACAGCTTTGATCCTGCATTATTTTGCCTACGGAATGAATAATGCGCGGAAGCTATTAGTCTACCATCCGGGCACGCTTTTGCCGTTTGGATTATCCCTTTCTTTACTTGCAGGTATCTTACCCTTATTTGCCGGCTATCCATTTATGACCGGACTGTGGTATCCAGATCCCGCACCAGTCATTGGCATGCTAGGAACAGCACTTTTATTTGACCTTGGAGTATATTTTGTTGTGATAGGCGTTACTCTTCTTATTATATTCACCCTTGCAGAAACATCAGAAAATCCATGGAATTAGTCATTGCTCTATTAGTGGGTTTCCTCTACGCCTCAGGGATATATCTGATCCTGAGACGCAGCCTGGTCAAGCTAATCCTCGGCCTGATATTACTGGGGAATGGAGCCAACTTACTCATATTTCTCGTGGGTCGACTAAATTCGGAACAACCTCCAATTATTCCCGATGCAGCTTCCACTCTGACCGGAGCATACGCCGATCCCATTCCACAAGCATTGATATTGACAGCCATTGTAATTAGCTTTGGGCTACAATCATTTGCTATTGTCACCATAAAAAAGGTTTACAAGGAAGTAGGTACCGATGATCTGGATATTATTGATCGAAGAGAACAAGAATAATGGTACACTACGAACTCATACTGCCCATACTATTGCACTTACTCACAGGAATTCTGCTCATTGCAGCATGGGGCCGCATTAACGTCCAACGCATTATAAGTGCTTTATCCGGTATAATCTCTGTTTTTTTAGCCTTTTTCCTGTATTTTTCCGTATCTGAAAACGGTATCATAACTCTCCAATCAGGCAATTGGCCTGCCCCGTTTGGCATTTCTTTTGTTGGAGACAAATTAAGTTCCTTACTCGTCCTACTCACCTCATTCTCTGGTCTGGCTGTAATTATTTTTTCTCTGGTTAGCGTCAATAAAGCGCGGATGAGGTTTGGCTATTTTGCCATGATTCACTTTTTGCTCCTGGGGTTAAATGGGGCTTTCCTTACTGGAGACATCTTTAATTTGTACGTCTGGTTTGAAGTCATAATCATCTCCTCTTTTGTCCTTCTCACTATTGGAGGAGAAAAAAAGCAACTAGAAGGTGCCATTAACTACGTGACAATGAATTTGTTGGCTTCTGTAATTTTCCTGACAGCCATTGCCATTTTATATGGACTGGCGGGCACACTGAATATGGCTGACCTATCTGAGAAAATAGCTTCTCACCCAAATAAAGGACTCGTTCAGACTACTGCAATCCTCTTTTTTGTAGCTTTTGGAATAAAGTCGGCAGTGTTTCCCCTTTACTTTTGGCTTCCGTCTGCCTATCATACCCCTCCTTCTGCTGTGGGCGCTATCTTTGGTGGATTACTCACAAAAGTTGGGATTTACGCTTTCCTCCGAGTATTCAGTCTCATCTTTATTCCTGATCCATTTTTGAGTCAACTGTTGGTTATTGTCGCTTGTCTCACGCTATTGACAGGTGCGCTGGGTGCGCTGGCTCAGCAAAATAATTTTAGAAAAATTATTTCTTATCTCATTGTGTGCCATATTGGTTTTATGATCGCCGGCTTGGGCATGTACACCGAATGGGCTTTGATTGGTGCTGTATTCTACCTGATCCACGACATCGTGGTCAAAACAAACATTTTCCTCATCAGTGGATTGATATTCAAAATAAAAGGAACCGTCAACCTTAAAAAGTTAGGTGGTCTGTATAATAGCCACCCCAAATTATCTTTCCTGATGGCCATCACCATTTTTTCACTGGTTGGAGTTCCTCCCCTCTCTGGATTTTGGCCCAAGCTCTATCTATTTGAGGCTTCCTTTTCCACTGGAGACTATGCCTTGACAGCTTTTTTAGTGATTGGAAGTTTTATTACACTCTACATTATGGCGCGTGCCTGGATTGAAATTTTTTGGAAAGAAGGAGAAGGTCGTCAAAGGGTCGCTCAACATTTTGTCTATTTTGATAACATGAGATCCCTTAAAAAATGGGTGCTCGTAAGTCCTGTGGTCTTCCTTACTCTCGTAACTTTGTATATTGGACTGAATGCGGAACACATGATTCAAGTGAGTGAACACATTGTGCAAGAACTCCTGGACACCCAACCTTATATTGATGCCGTTATGAACCCCAAAATTCAGAAATAACCCAGCATTATGATCAAACGAATTTTAATGAATTTTTTGCTCGCCTCAATTTGGGTGGCACTTACTGGAAAATTCCTCATTGGGAACTTCATCTTTGGGATGATCCTTTCCTATGGCATTATGTGGTTTATGTATCGCGAGGATGATGAAAAAGGGTACTTCAAAAAAATCCCTCAAACCATTGCCTTTCTTTTCTATTTTTTCTATAAATTACTGGAGGCTAATATTCAGGTAGCTTATGATGTAATCACGCCCAAGTTTCATATGACACCGGGAATTGTAGCCATCCCCCTAAAAGCAAAAACAGACCTAGAAATCACCTTACTATCTAATATTATTACGATGACACCGGGTACTTTAGCGCTCGATGTCTCTGATGATAATCAGTTTCTATTTGTACACTCCATGTACATCAAGAGCAAAGAGGATTTTATTCATGACATCAAAGACGGTTTTGAACGCCGTCTATTAGAAATATTGAGATGAGTTTGTATGAATACCTAAATTATATCATTATGCCGATACTCAGTGTATCGCTGTTGTTGATATTTATTCGGCTGCTCATTGGTCCCGAAATAGTAGATCGCGTCATCGCCCTTGATCTGATCATTACCTGTGGTTTGGGGATAATTGCGGTCTACAGTATTATAACTAATCAGCCGACTTACCTCGATATAGCCATGATCTTAGCCCTTATCGCCTTTTTGGGAACAGTCGCTTTCTCCTATTTTCTCATCAAGAAGAAAAAAAACAGCAAAGATGACTGAATGGATAATAATATTTCTATCTACGGTAGGTGCGCTGTTTATATTCCTGGCTGCAGTGGGTCTGGTGAGAATGCCCGACTTTTATCTCCGCGTTTCGGTAACGAGAAAAGCTGTAACCCTTGGAGTAGGCCTCGTTTTGGTGAGTGCCGCCACCTATTTCAATGATATTTCTGTCACATCACGCGTTACAGCTATCATCCTCTTTCTCTTTCTCACCGCTCCAGTGGCAGCACACGTGATTACTCGTGCAGCCTATTTCACGGGAACTAAGCTATGGAAAAAATCCATCATCGATGACCTCAAAGGCCGCTATCAAGATAAAACCATTAGCCTCGAGGAGGAAGAGGAGGGCATCAACTCCTCTCCAAGTGAAAAAAAAGCTTCGAAGTCAAAAGAAACACCTCCAGAACAAGACTCTTCCCGGTAGCCCCAGGACATTCCGCTCATCATTTGCCCTTATTTACAAATTTGATATTACGTTTCAACCCCTGAAACTTCGTTCGCTTCACAGCCGATTTACGAAATAACTTGCGAAATACATCTTCCGTAAGCTCCTTCCAGTCCGAGTTTGTCATAGCTAGTAGCTCATGGTGAGGATCAAAAGCAGGTTCCGAGTGCGGCTCCGAAAATCGATTCCAGGGACAGACCTCCTGGCAGATGTCACAGCCGAAAATCCAATTCTCCATCTTACCTTTAAATTCTTCTGGAATCTCATCCTTTAACTCAATTGTCAAGTAGGAAATGCATTTCGATGCATCCAAACGATAGCCTTCCTCAGCAATAGCATCTGTTGGGCATGCTTCGATGCATTTCGTGCAGGTGCCACAATAATCTTTCATTGGACCATCAGCAGCAAGCGGCAAATCAATAATTAATTCAGCTAAAAAAAAGTAAGAACCCGCGCGAGGATGGATCAAAAGGGTGTTTTTTCCCATCCAACCAATGCCACTGCGACGTGCCCAGTCGCGCTCCATTACTGGGGCTGAATCTGTAAAACAGCGACCTTGTATCTCCCGACCGATTTCGTCCTCCATCGACCGTACGAGTGTTCGCAGTTTGTCTTTAATCACATAGTGATAATCCTTACCATAGGCATAAGTGGAAATCTTTGGGGCATCGGGATCTGCTGGCCGGCGATCTGTAGAATAATTGTACATCAATGAAACAACAGAGCGTGCCCCCGGCACCAATTTTCGAGGATCAACCCGCTTCTCAAAATGGTTTTCCATATATCCCATCTTGCCATGTGCCCCTTGTGCCAGCCAGGCCTCCAATCGCTCAGCCTCCTCATCCAGGCGTTGTGCCTTGCTGATTCCAACAAATGAAAAACCCGCTTCCCGTGCTAGACGCTTTGTCGTATTTGCCCAATCTTGTAAGGGATAATTCTTCATTCTTCTACGTTCTCAACGCCATAGACTCGCTATTAGGATGGATCAAGAATTTGCAATTTGGCAAATTTGAGCATAATACGGCGCTCTGATTGATCGATCTCGGGAAAATAAATCGTTGCTACTTTTTTGTCATTTGTGCCGTCAATGCGCTTTACGGTGCCCTTTCCAAATTTGAGATGCAAAACCTCCTGTCCGGGCGAAATGCGCCCCATGGGACTCGGTTGAAACTTCGAAGCATCAATATCCCGTGTTGAGACAGCCTGCACACCTTTTTTTCTTGCCGACTGAACGCCGGATACTCTGCTGCGAGGAGCCAAACTCGGTCCACCGCGCACTTGTTGCCGACTACTCACAGCCCCTGAAAGTACTTCATCTGAAATTTCTCCTAAAAATCGGCTCGGATCGTTGTATCGCATCGAACCGTATTGATAACGGCTGCCGGCGTAACTCAGCGTCAAAAACTGTTCTGCGCGCGTTATCGCCACATAAAATAACCGACGCTCCTCCGCCACATCTTCCGGGCTGTCTGAAGACATAAAAGAGGGAAATAAATTCTCTTCCATACCGACAATAAATACGGAGGGGAATTCCAAGCCCTTCGCCGCGTGAACGCTCATTAAGGTCACGTGATCCTCTCCTTCATCCACCTTATCTATGTCGGTTAATAATGCGATATTTTGCAAGTAGGAATCCAGCGACTTGTCATCGATATCTTGTCCTTCAACGACTTCGTCATTTTCTATAAATTCTTGCACACCATCCAATAGCGCTGACACATTCTCCATTCGACTCTGCCCTTCAATCGAACTGTCGTTTTTCAACTCTTCGTGTAGTCCGCTTTTCTTATAAATATGCAACACCATATCATAGGCGTTTTCCATTTGTGCCCGCTCGTGCAAACCCTGCACCGTAGCTACAAATCGACGTAATTTTGTCGCAGTCCCCGAAGGCAAAGACGTGTGTTGTACTGCTTTTATCACTGGAATTTCCTTTTCCGCAGCTACGTGCAGGACCTTATTCATCGTCGTCTTACCTATCCCCCGCTTGGGGAAGTTAACCACTCGCTTAAATGCCTCGTCATCGATAGGGTTCACCGCTAACCGCATATACGCCACCAGGTCTTTTACCTCCTTGCGCTGATAAAAAGACAGCCCGCCAAATATCCTATATGGAATATTATGCCTGCGCAGATGTTCCTCAAATACTCTGGACTGAGCATTCGTCCGATACAGCACGGCAATTTCACTATTAGATAAATGATGTCGCGTCTTGTGCTCCAGGATACCGTCAGCCACTAACCGGCCCTCCTCTGTGTCAGTCAGAGCTTTAATCACTCGAATCTTCTCTCCATCCTTCTTCTCTGTCCAGATTTTCTTCTCAATCTGCTTACTATTGAATCCAATCACCTGATTGGCAGCCTCCACAATAGGTCCGGTAGATCTATAATTTTGTTCGAGTTTGAATACTTTGGCATTCGGAAAGTCCTTCTCAAAATCCAGGATATTTCGAATCGTCGCTCCACGAAAAGCATAAATACTCTGCGCATCATCCCCGACGATACCCAGGTTTTCATTGCTGCCTTCGTATTTTTTTAACTGCTTTAAGATTGAATATTGCAAAAAGTTGGTATCCTGAAACTCATCTACCATCACATACTGAAAAATATCCCTGTATTTGTCCCGGACACCCTCCGGATTTTGATAGAGCAGTCGGTACATTTGCAAAAGCAAATCATCAAAATCCATAGCCCCCGCCTTATAGCATCGCTGAACATACCGTTTATAAATCTCATGCAAATGAGGCTGTCGGTTGGACTGATCCTGCATCATCAGATCATCGTTGTTTTTGTAGCGCTTCGGCGTAATCAAGTTGGATTTTGCCGAACTGATTCTATTGCGAATCGCATTGGCTTTATAGGTTTTAGGATCGAGTGACATATCATTAACGATTCCTTTGATGACGTTTTTAGAATCATCCGTATCGTAAATAGTAAACGATCTGGGGTATCCAATTTTATCTGCTTCAATCCGTAAAATCCGGGCAAAAATAGAGTGAAACGTTCCTGCCCATAATTTCCGAGCCCCCTGTCCAACGACACTCTCAATTCTAGCTTTCATCTCCCTGGCTGCCTTATTGGTAAATGTCAGTGATAAAATCCGGTGGGGAGCAATGCCCTGATCAATCAAATAGGCGATTCGGTAGGTCAGCACCCGCGTTTTCCCGGATCCCGGCCCCGCTATCACCATTACCGGTCCCTCAGTGGTGGTGACTGCTTGCTTTTGTACTGGATTCAAATCATTCAAAAAATCAGACATAATTCCTAATTATTTACCGCCAAAGGTAGCAGAATCCCACCCAATATTACAATAATGCTCCTACACTTATGACGCCTAAGTTCATATATATTATATTTTTTTGGGGTTGACCCCGCTCTCCTTTCGCTCGAGCGGGGTCGCTACGTCCGGGGCTCGTTGTTCACTCGGTCCGCGGCAGCTCCATCGCGCCAAGGCCATCCTGCTGCCGGGGACCCCGAAGGCGCTCCTAACCGTCAGAGAAAAGAAAAAAATGAGCACAGAATATCAAGGAATATTGCCTAAAGCGCCTTCGGGCCCAAGCCCACGGGTCGCCGGACAATCAAAAAACTTAGAGGTATATATCCAAAGACCCTGACGGGTACTACCTGCCGGCGCCCCGGGGCCTCCCATCGCTCATCCAAAATGCCTAAAAAAGCAGTGCCATGGAAATTGAAAATCACTCAAGCATTCCGGAATCTCCTAGGATTGAACGCGTTCTTCGTCGTAATTTACAACCTCCACATGGATGTCTTTTTCCTTTCCATTAATGATAAAATCATTGATAATTCCCATCACATCATAGTCGATAAACAAACTGTCCTTCGCATCGATAACAACATGGGTGTTGGGCTGAACTTTCTCAAAACGATTGATCAAGCCGGACTTGTTGAGAAATGAAACGTGTTCACTCAATCGAATAGTGATTTTCTTCTTGTATCCTCCTTCCGGCTCTTGAATCTCATCATAAAAGTGAGAGTTGTCGTAATTCGCCTTCAGGATAAAAATAATACCTACACCCAAACCAATAAGAATACCCACTAATAAGTCCTCAATGAGAATCGCAGCAATCGTAATAATAAATGGAATAAACTGAGATTTCCCGGCTTTCCACATATTGATGTATAATGAAGGCTTGGACAATTTATATCCCACCATGAGTAGAATGGCTGCTAAAGCGGCCAAAGGAATGTCGTTGAGTACAAATGGAATTAATACCACACAACCCGCTAGAAAGATACCGTGATAGATGGCTGACATTTTCGATCGTGCGCCTGACTCTAAATTCGCAGTTGAACGAACGATTACGGCTGTCATAGGAATTCCTCCAATCATACCTGCAATAATATTCCCCACACCTTGTGCTTTTAGCTCCTGGTCTTTGTCGGTTTTCCTTTTATGTGGATCTAAATTATCTACGGCCTCTACACTCAAGAGGGTTTCTAAGCTCGCAATTACGGCAATGACAATGGCAACCTTCCATACGATAGGATCTAGAATAATGGACCAATCCGGCAATACAAAAGACTCCTTGAATACTTCTGGATCCTTAATATTTGGCAAGTTCACGAGATAGCCATCCGTAATCATAATATCAGATCCGGCATATCGCAACCAGTAGTTGATTCCCATTCCAAACAGTACTCCTATTAAAGCTCCGGGGATAAAAGAGATCTTCGGTAAGTATTGCTTTATTTTATAATCCCAAAGCACCATGATAATCAAAGCGCCCACTCCTGCAATCAATGCGCCCGTATTCAAGTTATCAAATGCAATATTAAAGTAGTCGGAAGTTTTCCTACCTCCAACTTGTAAAAAACTTAAATCCTTAAAGGCGGTGGGATCCAATCCCAAAAAGTATGGAATTTGTTTCATGATCAATATCAAACCAATGGCCGCTAGCATCCCCTTGATCACAGAAACCGGGAAAAACAAGCCAATGATTCCCGCTCTAAAGAAACCCATCATCAATTGGATTACACCACCAATAACAACAGCCACCAAAAAAGCTTCAAAAGATCCCAAATCAGAAATGGCATCCAGAACAATTACCGTAAGACCAGCGGCGGGACCACTTACGCTTAAATGGGAATTACTCAAAGATCCAACGACCAAACCCGCGACTACGCCGGAAATGATACCTGAAAATAATGGGGCGCCCGAAGCTAAGGCAATACCTAAACAGAGGGGTAAGGCTACGAGGAAAACAACAAGTCCCGATAATAAATCCTGCGGGGTATGTTTAAAGTACTTTATCATATGGTGGGATTAAAGATTCGTCGTAAAATAACAAAATATAGAATAAAATCAATAACTACAGTTTGAAATTATCTCTATTTGGGCCTAATGCGTTTATATTTTTATATCAAATCCTCTTTACGTACTATTTATATTGGCAAAAATTAACTTGAGAAGCTTCGCTCCTCTCATCTAAAAATAGAGAACTACGCAGTTAAAGAGTTGAGGACAGGGACTTCAATCTTTCAGCAAAAATATTTTTCGCAGATTCCTTGTAAAAAAGCTCGCTTGATGTAAACGTTCATTTTTTATACTCCTTAGAACATCTGGCAATTAGGATCCCAAATGTACTTTTTGAAATGCCTTTCTCCAATGGTAAACGACACATTATTGGGTGAGGGATAGTAGGTGCGCCACCGCCTGACCAGCCTGTGGCTGAGGCGGTGAGCGGCCCGCCAGGGCCAAGCTCTGCGCAGCACCGAATAGCCCGGCCCCCGCCGTGGCGGGGGACACCCCAAAAAAAATAAAAAAAAGTGCCTAGGAGCGATTGACATCTCGCCAAACGGAAATCGCTAATCGAATAGCGAGAGAAAGTGAAGCGACGATGCTGCCAACTCCAAAGAATAGAATCTGACTTTTGATGTATCGAATCATGCTCAATTGGTCTCGATACTGAAGTGCATATGTAATTGTATTCAGGCCGTCTTCATCCATGTAGCGGTTGAGGGTGCTGAGATAATTGGCCAGGGAAACGACAAGAAGTAAGCCGAAGGCAATGAAGCCTACTTTGATCCAAAAAAAAGATTGGAGCCAGCTGAACTTCAATAAGAAAGTGTAGCGAAAACCGGTGATAAATATGATGATGAGAGCCGCATTACCGATCCAAAAAGGGTAATCAATACCATAGAGATAAATGGGAGCGAGAGCGGCTGCGACAATCACAAAAGTGATTAGCCAACTGATAACCTCTAAAGCAATCTTGTAGGACTGTTCTTTTTTCATGGAAGTCAAAGGTAAAAAAAGTCGAGCTATGATTCCACCATCCAGCGTCAGCCTTTCGGCCTGTCGCAGAAAAATAAAATTTTCCGATGGACCTTCCCAGTCAGTAAAGGGTAGATCAAATTCGGTGTCGGGATGTGAATTGGTTTTTTGAGCTGATGCCAGGCCCCACGCAACTTACAAATCGTAATTCAATTTTAATCCTCCGTAATAATTTCTTCCCGGTGCTGGCTGAAAAAATCGTTGACCAAAAGCATTGACATCATTGCCAAAACTCAATTGACTATTCAGCATGTTATCGACGCCGCCAAATAGATTCATACAAAGACCTGGAAACAATACGAATTCATAGCCTACGCGAGCGGTCATAAAATGATTTGAATCCTGAAATTCAGTATTCGCATCGTTCAGGGGTAATCGATCTGTCCATTTATGAGAAAGAGAAGCGTAAAACCCGGAAGGGCATTCGGCAAAGAGTTGGGTAAAAACGGATAGTGGGGCGACTCCAGGCAGAGAAAATCCACTCAGGTCTTGGCCAGCCCGGGTATAATTATCAAAGCGAAACGATTGAATAGTCCATGCCTGCTGGATGTGTACATCCTTAAATAGTGAGTTCGTCCACGGTAACAACTGCCACTTTCCTTCGAGTTCTGCGCCCCATTGATCCGTAGCGCCCGCATTTCGAAAAAGGACAACGCCATCGGCGTTTGTGTAATTGGTAATGGTTTCTGAGAGCTGAAAATAATACACAGAGGCTTGCAGATCCAGGCGGTTGGAACTATATCGACCACCGATTTCATGGTTTTGTCCCACCTCTGGGCGCAGGCTTCGGTTGATGCTCCCCTCATTAGTTCTAACTTCTGCTAGCGAGGGTACGGATGCTCCCCGACCCCAGTTGGCAAAGAGCGTCACCTGCCGATGGGGGAAATAAAGTAGGGCTAAGCGAGGAAGCACGTAAATGGGATAAGCACTTTCGCCAGATGCTGCGGCCAGAGCGCCGGTGGACAAGGTACGATCAATATTGAAAGCAGTGAAATTTTGGCTGGCACCAAGGGTAATTTCCCACTGCGAGCCTGCCTGCCAGCGCAACTCCTGGTATACGAAGCCCGTATTAACCTGGAGTTGATCCAGAAAGCGCAAGGAATCTCTAATGCCCCCCACATTCTCAAAATTACTCGCCTGTGTGAGCTCAAATTGCGCTTCTAAACCCAGATTCCACTCTAACTTCTGACCTTTCATATCTATTTGACCTTTGAACCCCCATCGTCCGCCCATTCCATAGCCCGTTTCTTGTTTATAATCCAAAATGAAGGGATGGTCAAATTCATGGGTTCGCAGATAAACAGAAGCCACCGACTGCCATGCCCTGGACGCTTTGTATTTCAGGTGAGTCATCGCATAAAGAGAGGATCGATCGATGGAACTATTTTGAGCTGCTGCGCCTATCCGTGCTGCTCTCGGATTTTGTTTCATTTGCTCTCGGGTGAGGCCGCCCGGTAATTGATAAAATAGCTGGCTGTGTAAGATTGATACGTCAATGTCCAGCTTCTTTGATGGCTGCAATTGGATCCGGGCGAGTGTATTCTCTCGATTCATGGCCGAGTGCTCCCTGTAGCCATCCCATTGCTGTCGGGCGTGCAATAGTGTGACCTGTCCACCTGCAAAGGTGTCTTTGTAGCTCATCTGATAACGCTGAAGGCCATAGCTGCCCTGGGTAGTCCCAAGAGAGATTTGCGAGCTTTTGTTCTCCGGTAGATGAAAAAATACCACTCCGCCGTTACTAGCTCCGAATCGACTGCCCATAGGTCCTTTCAATACGTCGGCCCGGCCTATCAGAGTGGGGTCAAGCATTTGCAGCGGTGTCACTCCATTGGCCCTCGTGAAGGGTATATCATTCCAGTACACTTTTACATTGCGCACCCCAAAGGGAGAGCGAAGTGAACTGCCGCGGATGGAGAGTCGGTAACTGGCAGGAGCTCGTTCCTCCATTTGAATCCCTGCTCTAGTGTTCAATCGATAGGACAAGGATCGATCGGGAAAGCGTTGAGCCATGGATTCGGGAATATGGCTAGTAGGACCATCTCTTTGCAGAAGGGATTTAGAATGATCGAAATCGCGAACTACGATTGCTTGAATTTGCTGAGCCTCTGGTGGCCTGTTTAATGTATCTGGCAGCGTATCCACAGGAATAGGAATATATGATGAAGGCAAACTGAGCATAAGAATGTTACTACAAAAAGGGGCGCTCTTTTTTATAAAGGAATCTGGAGAAGCGATTGGTGAGAAAAGCAGGGAATAAAAAAACAATACCGTCCCCTTTATTTTTAAACTATTACATACCATCTTATCCAGTTGGGTCATTTTGCCATTTTTTATAGGTATAAAAAGACATTCTGTAAAGAGCTATAAGGAAGCCTTTCGCAAAATAATTGATATTTTCAAGAGTTGCACTGATGGTGCTCATTCCAACTCTGGTTTTCGGCTGTGTCCAACCCAAATGAGCTCAGAGGTATCGTATCCGATGTTCTCCGCCTGTGAGAGATAATCCGATGTAATGGATTCTGGCATTGTCGTCTTTCGGGATAAGAGCCATAAATAATCCAAATCTTTTCCCGCGATCATCGCATATTGATAATCGTCATCCAGGGCGATGACATTATAGCCCGAGTAAAAGGGGCCGAAAAAAGAGACTTTGAGTTTGCCGATATTTTCGTCTTCCCGAAACTTAGCTTTGCCTTCGGCTTGCTTCCAAGATTCGGCTTCAGTATCGTAGCCCCGATTGATGACTTTGATCCTACCATCATCTTTCAACGTATATTCCGCGGTCACGTTCGTGAGATTTCGTTCAAAGCGATGATCGAGTCGAGCTAATTCGTACCAGGTACCCAGGTATTTTTCTTTTTCGAAGTCCGTCACGACTTCAGCCCCCTTGGGAATGCTTTGACAGCTGGTGAGTAGGAGAAGGAGAACCGGGAGAGAAACGAGGCGAACCATAAGGCTTGTGGTTTTGTATCGAAAATGAATAGTTACTTTATGTGAAATGTAAGATAATTTTTTCGAAGCAGGAGCTATTTTCTACGTAATTTGAATGTGAAAAATAAACTATGAATCCTACTTTCTCCCTTCCTATTTGAACAAAATTAGAAACATGCATTAGTATTTCATTTTAATTAAAGTCAGAGGAGAGTAACTCCCCGAAGACCTTCCCATCAAAATCAGAAACAATAAGGAGACTGTATAACAATAAGGAAAGAATAATGATATTCAGAAGTATGTATATAATACGTTTCCACCAGGACATAGTAAACACTGGATTATTCCATACGACAATGAGAAAAAAATAAAGGAGAGTTGAGATTTGATCTAAATATTCCAAATGAATAAAGTCCCAAATTAATGAGAAAGGAACAAATACAATCGTCCATAGGGAGAGCGTATATATATTCAGTACAAAATGCTCATTGAAATTTTTTCTATATAGGGTGTAAACTATCCAAGTGCTCAGGCTGTAAAGAAATAATGATAGGAAAAGCAAGAGGAAATTAGGCGCAATATTCCCTTTCTCAACCTTAATAACAAAGAAGGTATCACGAATCAAAAAATTGATGAGAAGGAAAAACAAAGCAATCGTAAGAAACTTACCCGGACTAAAATAATACCCTCTATATCCCTCCCAGTAATTATTCACGAGCTTGTCGGGGCGCAAGATCCCAATCTTTATGTTCTCATAAAAGGACTTTTCCACAGGCCGTCAATAATATCAAGGAATAGGCTTTTGTTTGTAATACGACGAGGGGTAAAGTGTTGTCCGCAACGAGGACAATAATTCTTATTGATTTCAATGTTGCAAATTGAACCCTTAGGCATAATAATTAGAAAGATACCAATTAATAAGAAATATAATTGGACCAACGCTAAAAAGTAGATTGGAAAAAGAACCTATGACAAGAATAAAAGAAAAAATGAAAGGTGATGTACACTCTATACAAGACTGTTGAACTTAGTACATACATCATAAAAATAATAGCTAGAATCCATATAATCAATCACATGAACCCGGCTTGAAAATTCCAACACCCCCCAGCTGATTCAGCGGATCCAAAACCGGGCTAAAACAAAAAAGGCCCCACATCCCGAATGGATATGGAGCCTTTAAGATTTAAAAAGAGCGGCGGCGACCTACTTTCCCACGTGCTCTGACGCAGTACCATCGGCGCTGAAGGGCTTAACTTCTCTGTTCGGAATGGTTAGAGGTGGA